>JACCDW011907970.1_pt1 | contig 49175 bp, 41 predicted proteins | sample 7449781 | NCBI WGS metagenome assembly JACCDW01 (sample SAMN15323449, study PRJNA562643) | freshwater metagenome | isolation source: river surface water | place: USA:Blue River Watershed | collected 2017-08-18
ATTAGTGGTCCGCTCTTAAAAGCGAATCTCATCAGAGACGGTGTAGATCTGGCTTTTGAGACTGACCTTCTTTATCTTGATGTAACAAACTCCCGCATTGGCGTGAATACAGCCACTCCGACCACAGCTTTAGATGTTAACGGAACTACCCGCACAACCAATCTTGTAGTAGATGCACAATTAGATATTGGAAATTTGCATATCTATGGTAACACCATAGAAAGCGATTTATCCACTATCAGTTTCATAGCATCTGCAGGCGAACCTACAGTTTACCATACAATACTACATGTTGATGATATACGAATCACAGGCAATGTGATTTCAACATTTGTTTCAAACTCAAATCTAGAATTCCATCCTAATGGAACAGGTATCGTAGATATCGAGGGAAACACAACAATCACAGGCAATTTACAAGTTGACGGAAATATCAATGCCACAGGTAATGTGGTAATTGGTGGTAATATTACCATTGGTGATGCACTAACAGATAATATTGTTATTAATGCCAGCATCCGCAGCGATCTAATCCCAGAAACAGATAATACCTACGATCTAGGATCTGCATCATTTAGATGGGGTAATGTCTATGCCAACAATGTCTATGCAGACACATTAAACGTACCAACTCTAGATGTTGGAAATCTAATGTTCCGCGACAATGAAATTACCACAACAACAGGACAAGATCTATACATTGACGGCAACGGTGTTGGCGGTGTTCGATTAGGTAATTTCCGTATCGTAGATAACGTTATTACAAACGTTTCTACAAATGCTATCACACAGATAGCACAAACCGGAACAGGGTATTTCAAGATACAAGGTACCAACGGATTTGTTCCGCCTAGGGGTGATGATGCAACTAGACCAACCGCCTATGCTGTGATAGGTATGACAAGGTTCAACACCAATTCCAAAGCTCTAGAAATTTGGGACGGAGTTGCATGGGCATCACCAGCAGGATCCAGCGGAGCAGTAAGTATCACACAAGCCAACGACATAGCAGTGCAAATGGCACTGACACTAGGATAAAATATGCCAACCTTATTTAGACATGCAGTTAACACAGGAATAGGAACTACTCCGATAGACGCTTTGCAAATTCCACTAGGAGTTAGAGCCACTGTTATTGGATTAAACCTAGCTAACATCACAGACTATGACACAGTTAATGTTAATGTTTATGTCGTAGACGAAAACTCAACCCAAGCACACTATGTTCGAGGACTAGTAATACCGCCAAATACCACGGCCAAGGTAATTACACAAGGAGAAAAGTTGATATTACCGGAAACTGCAGGAATAAGAATAGTCAGCGACACCGAAGATAGTGTTGATGCTACAATCAGTTATGTTGAAATATCATAAGGAGCACACATGCCAAGTACATATTATATAGGAACTAGTCCAGACGAAGCACTAGGAGATTCTCCTAGATATTGGTATGCGTTAAGAAGAAATCAAGACGGCGAATTATTTTTATTACGCAGCGATCAACTCAAAGACAAAGATTCTATAGAATTGAATCTTCCCGGAGACCCAGCAGAAAATTTTGAAGATTTTGAACCCGGCGTTGACTATTTTGAAGGAATTACTGCTGATCACGAAATTGAAGATGAAAATTTAGTCTGGGTACAGTACCGTTGGGACAATAGAAACATGCTTTATTATATAGATAGTGAAGGTAGATTAACACAAAGAATTAATCAGGGATATACATATCCTACAGGACATTCAAGTTAACACGGAATAAATTATGGCAGAATTTAAGATCAGTAGAATTAGATACACATGGCGCAATACATGGGCCACCACTACGGCATATAATCGCGATGATGTAATTAGATATGGCGGCAGTACATGGATCTGTCAACGACAACATACAGCCTCAACGTTTGCAGCTGATCAGACTTATCTTGCGAACCCAGGTGATTCTGCTCCAACTCCGGCCTGGTTAAAAATGACCGATGGATATGCGTGGAGAGGAAGTTGGACAACTCCAACTCTATATAATCCAGGAGATATCGCACTATATGGCGGTGTGATTTATCTATGTGTAACTAGTCATACATCAGTATCAACGTTTGATGCAAGTATCTCAAACTGGACAGTATACCTATCTGCAGATAATTGGAGAACAAGTTGGTTGCCTAATACTAGATACGGTATTGGTGATGTAGTAAAATATAACGGCACCGTATATCGTTGTATCGTAGGACATACCTCGTCTACTACTGCATTAGGTTTAGAAATTGGTAACAATGATGCTGAAGATGACAGCACCGGAGAATTATGGCAAGTAGTTTATGAAGGTATACAATATGTAGGAGAATGGGCAGCCGCTACGAGATATAGAGAAAACGATTTAGTCAAATATGGTGGCAGTATACTGCGTTGCACTGTAGGCCATGTTGCAGCATCCTCAATAACGAATGCAAATTTTGTTACAGAATTTCCTGGATTTAACTTCTATCAAGAATGGTCAAATTCTGTTTATTATGCCATTGGCGACGTTGTTCGTCACGGCGGTTATCTATATACTGCAAACACAAATAATTATCAACGTAATCCTGCTGCTGATGACAACACACAATGGAACATATTAAGTAAAGCCATTAATTTTGCAGGCACATGGTCTGCAGATGAAAACTATAAAATTGGTGATCTTGTTCGAAGAGGCGGAAACTTATATATTGCAACAGCAGATACTACTAACGATGGCAGTAGTGTGGATTATCTTGACGCAGGAAATTGGGAATTAGTAACTACAGGACAATCTTGGAGAGGGGACTGGGCCGAAAACGAATTATACAGTGTAAATGATTTAGTAATTTATCTAGGAAATACCTATAAATGTAATTTTGAACACACAGCTACTAATCAAAATTTTCCCGGAGACAACGGCGAAGGAATTAACTATTGGGATTTATTAATACAGGCAGGACAAGATGCCGGCATGAGCGCCAGAGGAGATCTACTAACCTATGATCTCAGCAGATCGCTGCAAAATGACGGAAGTACATTCGGACCAACAAGAGTACCTGTGGGAGAGTCTGATCAATTACTTGTGGTCAACAATGAAAACAGTGTTGATTATACCTATTGGGGAGATATCGCTAGGGTGCGATATGTTAGCCTAGACGGTGTAGACGATGATACAGATCCAGAGCGTGGAACAAGCCAATTTCTTCCTTGGAGAACTGTAAGATATGCCTGTGAACAAATGGATGACGGGTTTACAGGAACTACTACTATCAGAGTTGCTCCTGGTGAATACGAAGAAATTATACCAATTATCGTTCCAGCACGTACTGTGATACTAGGTGCAGAATTAAGAACCACTACTATTAAAGCTAGTGGACCAATCGCAGCACTGGCCTTAGACAGTACATACACCATTGCGGTTTTAAACAGAATTTCTAGTATCCTTCCAGCATTAATTAATGGCACAACGTTCACAAAAACCACAGGAAATCCAGAAGATGCAGTAATACCATTTTTATCAACTCAAGTAGGGGTTTCATTTCCTTTTCCGCAGTTTGAACAAGTACCGCAAAATCCTCCAATATTTGATATATTTGGAAATGAACAATTTTTACCCGGAGATGAAATATTCGCCAGTTACAATACTGTAATTACTCCTCTCACAGTTGATGCTGATACTATAACAAGAACTCAATTACTAATTGCTAATATAATATCATATATAAACTTCTATATAAACAGCACAGGATCAAATCCAACTTTAACTGGAACTAATACAGCCACAACTACTACAGCTATTGTTAACGTAGCTACAGCATTAGAACAAAATAGACAATTCTTAAAAGAAGAAGCAGTTGCATTCATGCAAGCAACATATCCTGCATATAATTTTGACAGCGATCTATGCAGAAGAGACATTGATAGATATATAGATGCTTGGAAATACGATATAGTTTATGTTGGTAATTATAAATCATTATTAGCAGCAAGATATTATAGAAATGCTGTATTAGGATGTACCGAAAACGAAGATATGTTCTATGTACGAGATGCTACCGGTATTAGAAACTGTACTCTAAAAGGCATCGAATCAATACTAAACCCACCGGCAGCTTTTGATTTATATCAAAAACCCGTGGGAGGAGCTTATGTATCCTTAGATCCAGGGTGGGGACCTGCCGACAATCGTACTTGGATCACAACTCGTTCTCCATATATACAAGGTGTTACTACCATAGGCACTGGATGCGTAGGACAAAAAATCGATGGAGCATTGCATAATGGTGGAAACAAATCCATAGTCAGCAACGATTTTACACAAGTACTCAGCGACGGCATCGGAGCATGGGTATTAAACAACGGTCGTGCTGAGTTAGTGTCTGTGTTTACTTACTATTGTCATATAGGTTACCTAGCAGAAGACGGAGGTATTATTAGAGCCACTAACGGTAACTGCTCGTACGGAACTTATGGTGCAATCTCCGACGGAATTGATGGTTCAGAAACTCCTGCTACCGCAGTAACTTATACTAGAGCACAACAAGCTATTGTGGCAGCAGCATTTGCAGGCGATTTCGTAGACGAAATACAGATTTTAGAATGGACCAATTGCGGTAATGACTACAGCTCAGCCACCGGAACGTTTGCAGGTGCCGGAGTCAATGCCGCAGTAATTTTTGAAGATTTCCGCGATGATGCTGTGTTCGAAGCAAGATTGTTAGATGCTAATGCTGGAACAAGTCAAATAGCACAATCTATCGGCGGAGGCGGTTATGTATTAGTGCAGAATAATGCGCAAACAGGCGATGCTACAACAATTACTATAGCTAGTAATGATGCTAACTCAATTACACAATATCTAGGAATGAGAATAGTAATTACTAGCGGTGCTGGTACCGGGCAGTACGGTTACATTACAGGCTACAACAATATTTCTAAAGTTGTAACTGTAGCTAGAGAATCAGATGATCAACCAGGTTGGGATCACGTAGTGCCTGGAAAACTACCTACTGTGCCATTATTAACTAATACCACATATAGAATAGAACCTCGGGTGATATTTTCTGCACCGGCATATTCTGCCACACAAATTATCGTACCGACTAATACTACTTGGTCAGAAATCGTCTACGGTGAAACCACAGAAACATACAACAATGTAGAAGTTATCGAATCAGGAACAGGAACCACAATCGGAGTTGGCGCAGCCAATGCTAGATTTAATGTTGTTAAACAGGGTAGAGATTATACTCTTACTATAAGTAATGGCGGTGCAGGATATGAAGTTGATCAACTATTAACTATTCCTGGAACATTATTAGGCGGTGCAACACCAGTAAATGATTTAATAATATTAGTTACAGCAGTCAGCGACGACAGCACCAATTCTATACTTGCAGCACAACAAAAAACCTATGGCACTGGTGAGGATAACGAGGCAGCTAGTGGTCGATTTGTAGCTGTTTCTACCGGAGGCAGTGCTGCTTTATATAGTGAAGATGGCACGACATGGACTGATTTTAATATGCCAACGTCGGGTGACTGGAAATGTTTAGCAGCAGGCAGGGTGACCTATCCCTCATTAGGAAATCATATATTTGTAGCTATTCGTAAAAATAGCTCAGTAGCAGCCAGTTCTTTAGACGGTATTAACTGGACTACGAGATCAATGCCAGCATCAAGATCTTGGAATTCATGCATATACGGTGGCGGTATATTCTTTGCGATAGCTTCAGATTCAAATTCTGCTGCTTATAGCTTAAACGGCACTAGCTGGACCACAACTGTGCTGCCCGGGTTTGGTGATTCTACACTCAACGAATGGGTAGATGTAGCCTACGGAAAAAATACCTATGTGGTACTAGCCAATAGTGGAAATAATGTAATGGTTGGCTCATATAATTCTACACTTAACTCATGGTCATGGGCTGGATATATCTTAGATGTGATTGCAGATTCGTCCGCAAAAGATTGGGTCAGCATAGCCTACGGTAATGATAGATTTGTTGCAATATCCAGCACCGGCGAAATCGGTTATAGTTTTGATGGAATCGCTTGGTTACCAGCTACAATGCCTTCACAGGATGGATCCACAGCACACAACTGGAAAAAGATTCGTTATGCTCAAGGGGTGTTCTTTGCTATCGGGGATACTGGCGGTAGAGATATTGCAGGAGATCCCACTGCTGTGGCAACAAACTATTCAGCTACATCATTTGATGGTATCGTATGGACATCTAGAACACTAGCATCTTCTAAAGAATGGGTATCAGTGGCATTTGGAAATCCCTATGTAGACGCTAGAGACTCTACTACCGGTAAAAGAACTCCGATGTGGATAGCTATAGACAACACTGAAATATTCAACAAAATACAAACAGGAGCAAGAGCACTGGGTCGTGTAACTATGTCCAGCGGTATTATCAGAAGCATAAAAATGTGGGATCCGGGATCCGGTTACACAGAAGGTCCATCATGCACACTGATCGATCCTAATAATAGTTCGGATGCAGTGATAGAATCAAGAACCGGAGATGGTGTTTTGGCGCAGCCTAGTTGGTTGAATAGAGGTCTCGGTTACAGAACATCAAGCACTATTGTTACCATCAACGGCAATGGGTATGCAGATGTTACTCCCTCAGGAAAATTCATTGTTATGAATGATTTAGTTTCTTATCCCGGACCTGGAGCCAGTTTAACCATAGGTAATTTAACAGGATTTTATACCTTAGTTGCTATCGAACCAATAGGCCTTACAGATAGGGGATTGGCTGCAAGAATACGAATCAGTCCAGAAATTAAAGTCAGAGATAATCTACAACATTTAACACCGATTACAATCAGAACACAATTTAGTCAATGTCGTATTACTGGACACGATTTCTTAGACATAGGCACAGGAAATTTTGAAGAAACTAACTACCCAGAATTATATAGCGGATTTTATACACCGGCACCAGAAAACGAAATAGTTGAATTAAATCGTGGTAGAGTATTTTATACATCTACAGATCAAAGTGGTAACTTCCGTGCAGGCGAATTGTTTGCTGTAGAACAGGCCACAGGTATTGTAACGATTTCGGCAGACTTTTTTGATCTTGGCGGACTAAGTGAATTAAGATTAGGTGGCATACGTGTGGGCGGTACTGGTGCGGTGATCCGTGAATTCTCAACTGATCCCTTGTTTATTGCAGATAGTAATAATATCGTACCTACACAAAGAGCGATTGCCGCGTATCTAGCCGGTAGACTGTCAGTGGGTGGGTCTGAAATTGCGGTAGGTAGTTTCATAGCTGGTACCATATTAGTAGGACCAGATAGATTTAATAACACGGCTGGACTTAGAATTATAGTTCCAGTAAGAGCAGAATTTGATGCGGCGAATTCTGCAATTAGCGGAAGCATACTAGCACAAACTATGTTTTATAGGTCGTTTTAACAATTAATGTATATTAATAAATATAAGATACGGAGTAGAAAATGGCAGAATTTAAATTAGGTAGAATCAGATTTGTATGGAAAGGTGCATGGGCAGCCTCGACCGTTTATTACATAGATGATGTGATAAGATATGGTGCTCGCACTTATATCTGTGCTGTGGGACATACCTCTGCAGCCGATTTTAACACAGATCTAGAATATAGCCCCACTAAGTGGAATCAAATGAGTGACGGTCAAGCATGGACTGGAGACTGGGCTGTTGGTACATTCTACAAACTCAATGACGTGGTTAAATATGGCGGATTGTTATATATCTGCAACGACAGTCATACATCTGCTGCCACTGCTGCTCTAGGATTAGAAGCCGATCAATCTAAATGGACAATATATGCCGAAGGATTTGATTGGAAAAATGCTTGGTCAACTAGTACAAGATACAAAGTAAACGATTTAGTTAGATACGGCGGCTATACCTACGTATGTAATACTCATCATACATCTGCAGCCACAACTGCGTCAGGTCTAGAAGCCGATCAAGCCAAATGGGACAGCTTCAACCAAGGGATAGAATACAAAGGAACTTGGGTCACTGCTACTAGATACAAACTTAACGATGTTGTAAAATATGGTGCAGGACTTTGGATTTGTACCACACAGCATACTGCCGCTGCGGCATTCTTAACAGACAGCACTGCAGGTCGTTGGGCACAATTTGCAGAAGGAGCAGAATTTGAAAGTACATGGAATTCGGCCACACTGTATCAACCTGGAGACATAGTTGTTTATGGTGGTAATCAATACATTGCCAAAACTGTTCATACCGCGGCATCTGCGGCAGCGAATCCCTCGATCACAACATCAAATTGGGATCTATTTACAGAAGGATTGAAATTTCAATCTGATTGGTCAAATGCAACATCGTATAAGATTGGCGAAGTTGTTAGACTAGGTGGCTATACCTATCTCGCTACAGCGAACTCACCATCAAATACCTACACAGTTACATCTGTAGTAGGTGCCACAGATTATTTCAATACCTCAAACACTACAGGAATGGTAGCAGGAATGTCGGTGAGATTTACTGGTACTACATTTGGTAATGTGTTTACCGCAGGTAGATACTATATAAGACAAGTAATCAGCAGTACAGAATTTACTATCAGCACCACACCGGGCGGTGCAGTCTTTAACACATCAAGTGCTACCGGTTCAATGACTGCTACAGTGTCAGCAGAACCACCAAACACTGCATACTGGACTAGATTAAGTTCTGGTATTGCTTGGCAAGGCACATGGTCCGATGACACAGAATATCTACAAGGCGATGCTGTAAGATTTGGTGCAAATGCCTATATCTGTTTGTTGGCACATAGATCAGAAGGGGATGACGGATCTACAGTAGGTGCGACTGGTGGCGGACAACCATTTAGCAGACCAGATTTAGATGCCAATGGAACCTATTGGAGTCTATTAAACGTTGGTTCTGAAACTGATATCTTATCAGTTCGCGGAGACTTAGTTTATTACAGCGGATCGGGTCCTGCAAGATTACCTATCGGTCGTGAAGGTCAAATCTTACGCTCAAACGGCACAGATCCAGAATGGGCTACATTAGGTGAAGTTGATTATAATTATTTTGTAGCACCACATGGTGTTGATCTTCCGGCACCTATACATGGCAAAACTTGGGATAAACCATGGAAGACTATTCGTTATGCTTGCGAACAGGTAGAACGAGGTCCTAGAAATCCTGAAGCTACATATCTACTAGAACTAAATCGTGTGTTTATACAACGCGAAGTTACTGAATTTATACAAAATCAAATCACTAATAATGTAGCACCATTTACTTCAGCCTTTGTCTATGATGACTTTAGATGCGAAAGAGATGTAGGCTTTGTTGTTGATGCTTTGATTTTTGATCTTAGACACGGCGGCAATGTTAAAACTAGAGGGGCAGCCAATTCATTAATCGGTGGCTTAAGTGAAACAGAAGTAGAAACATATTCACCGTTGGTTACAGAATCAGAAGAATCTGTTGCAGCCTATAACTATTTGGTCACTGTGATTGAAAATGTATTGGCTCAAACTGCTCCTGCAGTGAACTATCAAACACTAAATGGTGATAATTCAACAGCCACAGTAGCACAGTATTTTAATGCAGATCTCACAGCCGAAGCTGGCGCTGATACCACAGTAGCAGAACTAATTGAAGTAATCACAGATGCTATCACTGCTCGCGCAGCAGCTACAACTCCTGCACAGATCGCAGCAGCATTGGCCAGCGTACCTGCTCGCAGAAGTCCTAACAATCTTATCAGTATTGCCACAGGACAGTATAGAGAAACATTGCCTATCATTGTTCCAGAACAAACCTGTGTTCAAGGCGATGAATTAAGATCTACAAATGCAGGTCCTGCTGGAAGTCTGATTGATAAATCAGATGTATTATATTCATCAGGCGCACTTACAAGATTAGAAACTGTGGTCGGGCAGATTGTTTTAGGTTCTAACGTAACAGAAAGTACCGGTAACACTGCTACTCAAAGTGCAGTATTTCCATACGCTAGCACAGACGAAGAAGCTGATGTTAAGCAGTTAGTAAGATTGATGCAGCATAGAATTGATTTTGGTGCAGGCACTACTCATATGATTTCTAACACAGATCCTACTGGATATAATGTTGGTTATCTCACAGGCTACGGCGATGCTCGTAAATTACTAAAAGAAAACAAAGAATTTTTAAAAGCTGAAATCGTTGCTTATATCGCTGAAAATTATTCAACAGTGAAGTATTCAAAAACTATCTGTAAGAGAGATGTTGGATATATCGTTGATGCGATGATCTATGATTTGACCTATGGCGGATTCACACAGAGTCTAAATGCAGGTCTAGCTTATTTTGATGGTACTACTGGACTGTTAATTGATTCTACCGAACTCACAGCCACGGTTGCAAGTTACAATAGACTTAAAACTGTGATGCAACAAATTGTTGCTAATACCACAGTTACTAAATCTACAGGTAATGCAGCAACACAATGGACTGACTCTACTAATCTAACAGGCGGGTCAGCAGCTAGTGCGTTTATTGGTGCAAATATTGATATTATCACTAACATTCTAGCAGGTGATTCTACAACAAACACACCACCATCTGTGACTGTGACTTCAATCACCGGTACAGATACTTTTGTTACAGCCGGACACAGCCTACAAGCAGGAGATCTAGTAGTTCCTATTGAAACGCAAAATGGGCTGACTGCTGGTACACGTTACTATGTGATCGCTTCAGGACTTACTGCTACAGATTTTAAAGTATCAACATCTTATGCAGGATCAGCGGCTAGCGGATTTACTAACGGTACTGGTTTAACCTTAGTGATGAACTATGAAGATCGTCCTATATCTACAAATGGGGTGAGTTCAACCACAGCATTGATTACAGCATTTACAACATTAAGTGCTGCTGCCGGTACTATAGTTACTAATATGACTGCTTTTATCGCAGCCAATTACCCAACTATCACTTATAACAGCGCAAAATGCGAACGTGATGCTAAGATCATCTTAGATGCAGTTGGTTACGACTTTATGTTCAATGCCAATCAGCAGACTGTTAAAGCTGCCTACGCATATCTAAGAGCCAGTGCTAACGATGTATTCGATGATGGTACAAAAGCAGCAACAAGAGCAGCATTTAGTTATGTTAAAACACAGGCCAAGGCTAATGTTGGTGGTGATGCCACAGCACAGGCTAGAATTGAAACATTAATGACTACACTAGATGATATTATCTTTGGTGCTAGGGACGAAGGAAGTCGTTGCGCCTCAGGTAATAGAATGGTCGACTATGCGGTATTACAATTAGAAAGAAACAGAGATTACATTGTTGCAGAGATCGATGCGTACATCGATTCAACCTATACAACCACTGTAACTAATGTTACAGCAGCTACAGACGTATTAACTTGCAGCAGTACTGCTTGGATGCAGCGTAATGCAGCCGTGAAATTTTCCGGCACTGTATTTGGGTACGGTATTAATACCACTACTACATATTATATACAGAATGTAGTCAGCGCCACAACTTTTAAAATCTCTACAACCAGAAACTCAAACACAGCAATAGATTTTCCAATTAATGCTGCAGGATCTATGACAGTGAGTTTATATTATAACAGTGCGTTGTGTCTACGAGACGTTGGCACCTATATTGATGCATTGAAATACGATTTAAAATACCCAGGCAACTATAAATCAAGATTAGCAGCAAGATACTACAGCAATGCTGTGATAGGCAGTCTAGAAGAAGACATGTATTATCTACGTGATGGCACCGGTGTTAGAGATCAAACTCTAGAAGGACTCACTGGTGATCTACTAGCACCTAATGAATTTGGAACTTCAAGAGTTTCAGCAGGAGCCTATTGCTCACTAGATCCAGGTTGGGGTCCAGAAGATTATCGCGCATGGATTATTAATCGTTCACCATATGTACAAGGTGTTACTACTTTAGGCACAGCGGCAGTAGGTCAAAAGATTGACGGTGCTTTACATAATGGTGGTAATGATTCTATAGTTTCCAACGACTTTACACAGGTCATTTCAGATGGTATTGGGGCATGGATTACCAATAACGGTCGTGCTGAGCTAGTTTCTGTGTTTACATATTATGCCCATGTAGGCTACCTAGCAGAAAATGGTGGTAGAATTCGTGGTACTAACGGAAACTGCTCTTACGGAGATTTTGGAGCAGTAGCAGAAGGATTTGATAGTACTGAAACTCCTAACTCGGCCATAGTAGATAATAGATTGCAATTTGAAGCTGTAATTGATCGTATCGTCACCGACGGATCAGGACTTTTGCAATTTGAGTTTACTAATGCTGGTATCGATTACACCGAAGTTACTTATGTAATTACAGGTGGCGGTACCGGAGCTTCTGTACAAACAGACGAATTCCGTGATGATGCCGTATTTGAAGTAAGAATGTTGGATCTCGTAGAAGATAGTACTAATGCTGAAGAAGCCTCGGGCAATTTTGGTGGCTTTGGATATATTACCAATTCAAATACCTGCCAAGGAGGTTCATCAACTTCCGTAACTATTGCTGCCACAGACGGCGAGTCTAGCACAGCTTATATCGGTATGAAAATTGTACTAACCGGCGGTGCAGGTGTCGGACAGTTTGCAATCATCAACACATATAATTCAGGTACTAAGGTAGCAGGAGTAGTCAAAGAATCAGATGGTACAGCAGGGTTTGATCATCTAATCGCTGGTACAGCTATTGTTGCACCAGATGCTTCCAGCACATATATCATTGAACCTAGAGTAACATTTACAGCACCTGGTTATACATCTACGGCAGCCACACTGCCAACTTCAGGCACATGGGCTGCTGTGAAATATGGCGAAACTGCTGCGGTATATACATCGGTTACAGGAACCTATAGCGGTGCAGGTGTTGGTGCTACATTTACTGTGGTAAGAAACGGATGGAAATACACACCTTCTATACAATCAGCAGGAACAGGATACACTAGATTACAAACTATAACCATACTAGGAACCAGCCTAGGAGGTACTTCTACAGCTAATGATCTAGTAATAACGATTACCGCAGTTAATGCTTCAACTGGTGCTATTTTAAATTTTGATCACGCAGGTTACGGCATGGGTGGTAGATACGTAGCACTACGAACAGGATCTACTATAGGTGCAACGTCCGAAGACGGTATTAACTGGGATACAAGAACCAGCTTGATGCCTAGTGCTGCTAACTGGTCTGCTATGACTGCCGGACTATTTGACGATGGTTCTACAATAGGCAAAGTAAGTAGATTTGTAGCTGTGGCAGGAACTGCTGCTAATACCACAGGAGCATATTCTGCAGATGGAATCACATGGTCGGCATCTAATATGGTCACTTCTGCAACATGGGTTGATGTGGTGTTTGGAGGATTCAGTTCGCAGAAATTCGTAGCTATTAGTAGCGATGTTACTACTGTACGAGTTAGTAACGACGGCGAAGCTTGGGATCAAACAGGTACATTAACTACAACTGGTTTCACAGCAATCGCTTATGGTAAAAACAGATTCGTAGCTATTAAGAGTGGTACTAATGTTACTAATTATTCTACTACAGGTACTGGAACATGGACCGCTGGAACATTACCTAGTTCATCAAACTGGAACAGCATTGCATACGGCAACAACAGATTCGTCGCTGTGTCAAACACCAGCGGTACTGTAGCTGCATACAGCCTAGACGGAATTACCTGGACTGCTAGCACATTACCCGTAACAGCACAATGGACCAAGGTCACATATGGTCAGGGAGTATTCCTTGCTGTAAGCACAACCACAGCGGCAGCGACGTCACCAGATGGCATTACATGGACCACTAGAACTACTTCAACAGCAGCCAGCGGATTCTCAGCAGTGACATTTGGTAACAGAAATCGCTATGGATTATTTGTAGGGGTCGGTGCTAGTACCGGCACAGTGGCCACATATATTAGAACAGGAGCCACTACCAGAGGGCGTGCCCGAGTAGCAGCCAACAAGATATTCCAGGTTAATATAGTAGAGCCAGGATCTGGATATACTACCGAACCAACTATAACATTTACAGATCCTAATAATACATTTGAAGCACCAGTAACTGTAAGAAAAGGATCAGGGGTGTTGGCTAATCCATCCTTTGTCAATCGAGGCTCACAGTATGTAACTAGCAGTTGTGAAGTGGACATCGGTGACGGTTATGCTAATGTATACCAACCAGGATCGTTCGTAGCTGTAAGACAGATTACCGAACAACCAACTCCTGGATCTAATGTAGTGTTTGGACATTTACCAGACAGAACATTTAAATTGGTTAATGTGGTTACATTCTTAGGAGTTAACGACGGTGCTTACACAGCATTTCTGCAAATTAGTCCTACCTTAACCATAAGTGAAGCACCAGAAGATAAAGTCACAGTGACCACTAGACTGCGTTACAGTCAGGTTAGATTAACAGGACATGATTTCTTAGATGTAGGTACTGGTAGTTTTATCGAAACCAATTACCCTAACACTCCTTTACAGGCACCTATTCCAGCTAATGAGACCTTTGAAGAAAATGGCGGACGTGTATTCTTTACAGCCACAGATCAAGACGGTAACTTTAGAGTTGGAGATCTGTTTAATATTGAACAATCAACTGGTATCGCTACGTTAAATGCTGATGCGTTTAATATTTCAGGACTGCAAGAACTTAATCTAGGTAACGTTACACTGGGTGGCGGATCAGCTACGATCACTGAATTCTCAACAGATCCGTTCTTTACAGCAGATTCAGACAATATCGTACCTACGCAGAGAGCTATTAAAGCCTATATAGCTAGTCAAATTGGTGGTGGCGGTGCTAGCTTGAACGTAAACTCTGTAACAGCAGGTAGTGTGTTTATAAGCTCAAATGTAATCACAACTACCACAGGCGGCGCAATCAAGATGAATGCCAACTTTGATTTCAGAGGCGGAGTGATTGGCCTTCCTTTGGCATTCAATTACTTTTTAACATAAATATATACATGGAGAATAAATTATGGCAACAGGAAGACTAGGAGCAGCAGATTTATCTGCAGCTACCAATACCACGCTTTATACAGTGCCTGCTAGTACATTCGCAGTAGTCACAGTTAGCATCTGTAATAGGAATGCAACAAACATAAATGCAAGGCTAGCAGTAGCTTCAACAGCTTCGCCGGCGAATTCAGAATTCGTAGAATACGATGTTCAGATAGGACCAAATGGTGTTTTAGAAAGAACCGGATTGGTACTAGATGCAGGAAAACTAATAGTAGTACGCTCAAGTGCTGCCAACGTATCTGCTATGGCCTACGGCATCGAAACTGCTACAGCATAAGAGGAAAAATATTATGGGACGCCACACAAGAGTTGGGATCATGCCACAAACTGAAGAATTTACTTTAGTAGGTACCGGTAGCACAGCTAACCGGCCGACACTGGCTGCAGACCAAAAAGGTTTTCAATATTTCAACACTGATGTTAATCAACTAGAAATTTGGAACGGCAGTTATTGGTTTGTGGTAGGAGCATTACCGAATCTAGCAGTAGCTAGTAGCCAGACTATGGGGTCGAATCATGCCTATTGGGTCAATACCACATCAGGAGCAGTTAATTTAACTTTACCGGCCAGCCCAAGGCAAGGAGATGTAATTAAAATTTATGATACCCACGGTACGTTTCAAACCAATAATTGTTCAGTGGTTCCTAACGGTGCCCCTATTATGAGAACTAATGATACAATGACCATTAGTACACAAGGTGCAGCACTGACTATGACATATTACGATGCCACTAGAGGCTGGTTATTGGATGCTATTTAAAATACTATGCCATTTAATTATCAAACACTTAAAAACTACACTTCACAATCAGTAGTTGATGCATCGATAACTTCTGCTGAATTCGGTGCAACCACTATCGCTGCTGATAGATTAGAACTAGGAAGTGTAACAGCAGACAAATTAGCAACAGCAGCAGTGAATCTCAGCGGTTCTGCTGTTACCGGCAGCCTGCCAATAGCTAAAGGTGGATTAGGACTTACATCATTCTCGGGTGCCGATCGAGCAATTCAAAGTAGCGGATCTGCATTATCACAAGAATTACACGGAATAGCCAGCATAAATGTATATACTGGTAACTCAACCTGGACTCGCCCAGCGGGGGTAAAATACATCAAAGTTCAAGTAAATGGTGCAGGTGGTGGTGGCGGTGGACATGGAGAAGGAGGCGCAGCCGGAGGCTATGCTGAGCGATTTCTAGATGTAACAGGTATTTCAAGTGTAAGCGTGACCATCGGCGGTGGCGGGGGAGGAACTTACTACTCAGGAGCAGCTGGCAATGGTAATGCTTCTAGCTTTGGACCATATATAAGCGCCAGCGGCGGTCATGGAGCCAATAGACAGGCACAGCATTGTGGTGGTGTGAGTGGATCAGGATCAGGCGGAAATTTAAATATTCATACTGGTGGTGGATACAGCCATCATGCTAGAGATTCATCGTCTGTGGCCGAAAGTTTCTTCGGCGGCGGAACAGCCAGTAATTATCCCAATGGTGGACAATTTGGACATAATCACAACGGACACTCTGCTCTAGGAGCGGGCGGTGGTGGTGCTCATTTTCACAGCTACAGAGGAACGGACGGTCGTTCTGGTATAATTATTGTAACTAATTTTTATTAAGAGACATAAATGCCCTTTAATTATCAAGCCTTAAAAAATCTTAACTCAAGTTCGTTCGTTGCTAATACTCTCACAGGCTCAGATTTGGCGGCTAATGCAGTTACTACTACCAATCTACAGAATACCGCAATCACGAGCCAAGAATTAGCTACAGGTGCTGTAGATTTAACTGGTACAAAAGTAACAGGAACGGTTAGTGCTGCCGGAGGTGGAACTGGACTAACAGCATTTGCAGGCGCAAATTTAATGTTAGGGGTGAATAGTAGCAATAATGGGTATGCATTTAGAGAAACTGGTATTAGAAGTATGCAGGTATTCACCAGCAATGCAACCTGGACTCGACCAAGTAATGTAAGATTTATACACGTAATATTGGTAGGTGCCGGCGGTGGTGCTAGCGGTCACGGAGAAAGTGGTGCGGCCGGAGGCTATGCAGAAAGAATTATTGATGTTACGGGTACCAGCAGCGTAAGTATTACTATCGGTAGTGGTGGCGGTGGAACATATTATTCAGGTCCGGGTGGTAATGGCAACACAACGAGTTTTGGTGGTTTTATGAGCGCCAGTGGCGGTCATGGAGCTAATAGACACAATCAACACAACGGTGGGCTGAGTGGATCGGGATCAGGGGGAGATGTGAATCTTCATCAAGGATCGGGTGGCGGACACGAACAGAGATCTACAGGTATGGGAGGATCAACATATTTTGGAGGTGCAGGTCCTGCAGGACATCCACAAGGTGGCAATTTCGCACACAATCATCAAGGACATTCAGCTCCAGGCACAGGTGGCACTGCTGGCTATTTTAGCGGGCATAGAGGTGCTGATGGTAGGCCAGGAATAGTTGTTGTTTATGAATACTATTAATAGGTAAAAATATGCCATTCAATTATCAGACATTAAAAAACTTAACCGGATCTGCAATAATAGACGGCAGTTTAGGCAATGCTAATATTGCCAGTCGAACTATTCCTACTGGAGACATTACAGATACTGCTATTACATCAGGAAAATTAGCCAATGCATCGGTGGGATTAGCAACCGCTACTGTTACTGGTGTTGCGCCAGTTACGATTGGAGGCACAGGATTAAGTTCTGTTGGAGGTGCTAATACTATTCTGATGACTAACTCATCAAATAATGGATTAGAATATAGAGCTGTTGGATTTAGCGGCATGCAAGTGTTCACAGGTAACTCGACCTGGAATAGACCCAGCGGAGTTAGATTTATTAGAGTTAAATTAGTTGCCGGAGGCGGTGGTGGCAGCGGACATGGGGAGAGTGGCGGCGCTGGAGGGTATTCAGAAAGAATTATTGATGTTACAAGCACCAGTAGTGTAAGTGTAACGATAGGTAACGGCGGTGGTGGCACATATTATGCTAACGCAGGTGGCGATGGCACTACCACAAGTTTCGGCGGTTTTATGAGTGCTGGTGGCGGACATGGAGCCAATAGACAGGCACAGCACTGCGGCGGTGTTAGCGGATCTGGATCAGGCGGTAATCTAAACCTTCATCAAGGATCTGGTGGTGATCATCATCATAGTTTTGGCATGGGCGGAGCCACACACTTTGGAGGCGCAGCACCTTCAGGACATCCAAACGGTGGAAATTTCACTCATAACCACCAAGGGCATGCAGCGCCAGGAACTGGCGGCTCGGGCGGATACTTTCACGGACACCGAGGATCAGACGGTCGTCCGGGAATCGTGGTTGTTGAAGAATATAAATAAAGTTGAGGATAACATATGAAAAAAGTAATAGTAACCTTTCAAGGATATGTACAAGACATTGTAGATCCCGGCGAAGATTTTGAAATTTATGAAGGTCCTGGCGCTACTATCGCTTGGGTAGATGCACCGGATAATATTCAAAGAGAATGGACACTAGAATGGAGTCCTGGGCAACAAAAAATGGTATGGGTAGAAAGAGATGCACCCTACACAGATAGAAAAGTAGCTAGAAAAGTTGCTTATGGCCGTATCGAAGAACAATTAGATTTAATCTATCATGATATTAGACAATATGGAAGTTTAGACACTAATGGGGATTGGTACAACCATATAGCTGCAGTGAAGACTATGATTGAACGTCCAGCACCCGATCCAGATCCAGTTATGTTCACAGAAGAATATTTACAGGCAGAGGCTTTAAGTTCAGAACCCTCAGAAGACAAACCGTGTAGACCATCAACTGTTGAAATTCCTGCATGGACAAGATACCCCGGATGGAAGGGATACGTTGCCTAATTAAATCTAGGATTTTACAAAAACACCCTAAATTTCTAGGGTGTTTTTTTATCTGCTTAAATACTGCATGATAAATTATTGGTTTCCAACTGGAATATATCAGTCACATTATTCCAACCATGCTTCTTTGAAAGAACAACTACTTCCAATGGTGCCACTTGGACCAATTTCAACAAATGGTCAGCAAATTGACGGCTGGCCTTTCTGGACTAAACAAAATAAATTAGGCATTGTAGATCCGTTGAAACAAGACCATCCAGAAATACAGAATTTTACCAAATGGGTAGTTGATGAAGTCACTAACTTTTCAAAACACTATAACAGTACAGCATCTTATAAAATTTCTCAATGTTGGGTAAACGTTTATCAGCGAGGTGATTTTCAAGAAACACACATACACCTTGGATTTGATTTTAGCGCAGTATATTTTGTTTCAGCGCCAGTTAATAGCGGTAAATTGATGTTTGAAAATCCGCTATTACCGTTTGACATGCGTCCAATCAAAACCAACCAAGAAACCGACTTAAACACCACTGCTGTGGTTTATGCGCCAGTTGAAGGTCAACTTGTGATTTTTCGTAGTAACTTGCGCCATGGGGTTTATCCTCATAATAATGACGAACCGAGAATTAGTCTTGCATTTAATCTGCAAGAACAGGTATAAACACTGTTACCACAATGTTAGACCTATCTTTTTTGTATCTATAAATAACTCAAATATCTCACAGTAAGGAACAAATAATGCAAGTTAAAACAGTTACAATCGTTGGGGGAGGTAGTTCGGGGTGGATGACTGCAGCTGCCTTATCAAAGCTATGCCCTTTTCTAGAAATTACTCTTATCGAATCTCAAAAGGTAAGCACGGTTGGAGTAGGTGAAAGCACACTTGGTCATATCAATAAATTTTTACATATTCTAGATTTAAAAGACGAAGATTGGATGGCTGCGTGCAATGCAACTTATAAAAACTCAATTAGGTTTACTAATTTTAGACAAGGGCAAGGAGAATCATTCGAATATCCTTTCGCTCCCGGCTTCGACCTTACAGATAAACCAAATGGTATTCAGTCTTGGGTAGAACTTGCAGCGGTATTTCCTAAAGAATTTGGCCCGGAATCATTCGCAGAATTTTTCTGTACAGGAAATACCATGTTAGCCAAGTATAACAAACAGTCAAAAAATGAAAAAGGGGTATTGAGAAATTTTAATTTTAAATATGATACTGCTTATCATATGGACGCAGGACTTTTTGGAAATTATCTACGAGATAAAATAGCTATTCCGAATGGTGTAAAACATCTACGAGGGGATATTCATAGTTATAAAAAAGATAAGTCCGGTAACATTACAGATATATTCACCGAAACAGGGCAGATTCTTAAAGCAGATCTGTGGATTGATTGTACAGGATTTAGATCTATCCTATTAGAAAATTGGATGGGATCACAATTTGTTTCATTTAAAAATAGTCTTGCTAACGATATGGCATGGGCATGTAGAATTCCATATATCGATCGAGAACGCGAAATGCACAACGTTACAGATTGTCATGCATTAGATAACGGTTGGGTTTGGAATATTCCACTGTGGAATCGGATTGGTACTGGATATGTGTTTTCAACGAGATTCGTTACACCAGAAGATGCACAAAAAGAATTCCGTGCTCATTTGGCTGTGAAACACAGTCCAGAAATTGCAGAACAAGCAGAAATGTTTCAAGTAAAAATTTCACATGGCAAGCGCCGAAGAGCATGGGTAGAAAATGTAGTGGGTATAGGACTAAGTTATGGTTTCGTTGAACCATTAGAATCTACTGGACTACTTACTACGCATGAAAATATTCTAAAACTGATAGAAATTTTAAACAGAAGAAATGGATACGTTTCTAGAATTGAAAAAGATGGATTTAATTTAGCTGTTGATAGAGAAGTAACAACTTTTAAAGATTTCGTTGCTATGCACTATGCATTTAGTATGCGAACAGATACTCCATATTGGCGCTGGTGCACTCAGATAAATGAATATGCTCCGGACATGATGAACGATTTTATCGCCACTCATGGCGGATTCGCAAATCTTATAGGCAATGTAACAAATAATCAAGTATATCCTCCCGATATGCAAGGAGCAATGTATATCGCGGCCGGTCAAGGTATACGGCCCGAATCTCTTAAATCGTTGGTGTATTACAAAGATTGGACTGGGTTAAAAACTGAAGAGTTAAATGTTACCAGACGTAATTACGAACAATATAAAGATTATGTAATTGATTACGTAAAAAGTTGCCCTTCACATTATGAATTTCTAAAAGAAAATATATACGGCGGAATCGATGAGCATTCTGTGTAAAAAAATATTTGGTAAAATTTGGAAGAGAAAGCCGTGGGTAAGATTTTATTCTATGGAACCGGGAGTCACAACTTTATTTCCTATATACCCGTCCAAACAGCTAACTCGAAAATATAGAACTTGGCCAGAAGACCCAAATGTAATGTCGACTAAAACCTGTCCTGGTATTCTTAAACTTACTTCTACCGGTTGGATACTGCCGGCGCCTGCTGATTTTATAATCAAAGTAGACGATGCTGGAATATCTTATGATTGGCGGGAACCTTGGAGATTTAAAACTGGGCCAGAGTATCCTCCCGATGTAGCACGTTATGTATCAGCAGTACATGGTCCAAATCAAACCATGTGTTTATTAGACGATCCCTCGGAAGTATTGAGTTCTATTGTAAAAATAGAAACTCCTTGGAGAGTTGAAGCATCAGACGATATAGTATTTGTAATGATGCCGGTTCATTATAACAACGAAGATAGATTTTTTTCAGCCACTGGAATTTTAGACAGTAGGTATGGATATAATTTAAATATTCAATTATTTTGGAAAAAACAACACGGAGAAACTCTAGTAAAAGCTGGAACACCGCTATGCCATATTATCCCTATGAAGAGAGAATACTTATCTGTAGGAGAATATGATGTCACTATTGACGAAGCCGATTCTACAGATTGGATTCGCGAGAGAGCCTGGGTTTATGCTTCCAATTGTGCCATTATGAAGACCGATTCGTTATCTTCGAGATTAAATAGATTGTCTAAGATTTTAAAAAATTATACCAAAAGGAAATAACTTATGTCATTAAAACAAACACTATTAGATAAGATAAGTGCAGTTGAAATAGAACAAGAAAAAATTCAAAAAGAATTGCAGCAACTAGAAGTTGATTTTGCTAACGTTAAATTAAATCCATACGGCATTACTTCTATTGATTTTTCTAAAAGACAGGAATTAACCAGCGACTTGTTAAAAATGGAAGGCTGCCTAATGGGTTTAAAATTAGCCGTTGAAATCTGCGATGAGTCGTCTGCCTAATCAGGATCAATACGGAGAAATACAGTTATTTCACCCAACTATATGGAAATATCAATATTCTTTTAATTGGGCTGTACTTGAACCAAAAATAAATGATTTGTTTTTACAGAGTAAAACAAATAGTTTATTAGAAAAAAAATCTGCATGGTCTACCGTTAGTTGCGATTCTGATCTTCAACCACATCACTGGCCCGAGTTACAACATTTTATCGATTGGATAGACATAATTACTCTTGGAATAGCAAAAGATTTGAATTTTCAATTTGCCGACTATAGAATCACCAATTCCTGGATTAATCGTCACGATTTTTCGGGAGAAACTATAGAACATAATCATAACAATACTACCTTTGTGGTATCGGCATATTTAAATTGTCCTCCAAATTCCGGAAATATAGTTTTTAAGGATCCATTAGAGTATCACAAATCTTCTTGGCCTATTTTTCCCGAACAGCATCTGTATCAAGAAATTCCGGTTACCACCAATGATGTTTTAATTTTTCCCGGATACCTCAAACATTATGTACAGCCAAATTTGAGTTCGGAATCTAGATATGTAATGACATTTAATATACAATGATAAATTTTAAAAGATGCTATCCAGATGCTAACAATTTTGGTGAGATTATAAAATTTAAATCTTTTCAAAATTGGGAATTTGAATTTGTAGAATTAGGATACGGGATTGGTTATTGGATCGTTGAAAATCCATTTTTGAATGACGGATTTGAATTGTTTAAAAACATAATCAGTTGTTTTCCTATCCAAAAGAATAATAGTCTGTCTAGCTCTATTCAGCCAAATCCTTTTGATACCATACATGTGCCGGAATGGGTGCATAAAGATCTTTGTTTATTAGTTAGAGATTTTTATCTTGAGAATGTAAAAGTTCCAATATTTGATCCACAGGTTCATGAGTGGGGAAATATATATTATAAATCTTTGATCAAACCTATCAGCTGCTGGAGAATACCGCACATGGATTATGATCACGGAATGATAGCTAATCTATGGTTTACTGATCATGAACTTCAAGACAGTTGTACAAAAATTTATAAGTATCATGGTAAGGTACACGACTTAGTGTACGATTTTCAAATAGACACAAAACACAAAATGCACGAAGAATGGAGATCGCTATCCGAAGTACCTAAAAAAAGTTTGGAATGGTTTAATGCTAACGATGATGATTTAGCAAAATGGGGATTTGAATATCTAGGCAGCGTGCCTACAAAAGAAAAAACACTGTCGATGTATAAAGCTAATGTGTGTCATACTCCGTTTATTTCAGAAAATGTTGATTTTAGATGGAGCCATACATTTGCTTTTTCGCATTTAATAGACAACAATTTACATTTACGGGACTTCTTTAAAATATGAGATATGAACTATATTTTCCTACTCCTGTTTGGTGGGAGGATACTAATGATATCATGATCGAACCTATATTAAAATTGTGTTATAGGTTGCGAGAAAATGATCCTATCGGCAGAACATTAAGTAACCAGGGAGGATGGCAATCGCAAGATTTTGAACCAGACGCTCATCCAGAACTGGCAGACCTTTATAAAAAAATATTAAATCAAGCTGAAAATTGTGTTCGAGATTACGGATATGATGAAAATGAATGCATATTGTGTATTCCAAATATGTGGGTAAACATTAACGGAGAAAATCACACAAACTCAGTTCATATACACGATAATGCATTTGTGTCAGGAGTTTTTTATGTAAAAGCCGAACCAGGCCAAGGCCCGATCAATTTGTACAAGTGTTATTCACAAGATTACATAGTAGCATCACAGGCTCTAATAAAACACTACACGCCGATTAGCGCATCGGCTATGTCATTTCAGCCAGCTGTTGGAAAATTAATCATGTTTCCTGGCTATCTACCTCACGGGGTTGAAAGAAATGGAACAACCAGCGATAGGATTTCTATCTCGTTTAATGTAAAACTTATGAGGAAAATAGATGGACTTTATTGGGCAAAAAATTCTAAGTGAAACTGATTTATTAAAGAATGATACTCCTCATTTCTTTAAAAATTTTATTTCAAATGCTAGTTCCATAGCATCGTGGACTGATATAGAAAGTTGTCTAAATCGTCCCGAGATTTTCAATTTTGAATTAATTGATAAAGATTCTAATATGAAAATAGACATCCCTCAAGCAAATAAAACATGGGTATGGGATAGATTGGTTCAAGATAAAAATTTTTTATTTGATAAAGTTAATCATGGACACGGATTGGTAATAATGAATTACGCATCATATAGTGAAACCACCAACAGATTAGTGCAAACCTTCGAAAAATTATTTGATATAAACGCTGCATTGCATGTTTACTGTGGATTAGAAGGTGCTAAGTCTTTTCCAATTCATGATGATTATCCTGTGAATTTTATTATACAAGTTGAGGGAAAGACAAGATGGAAAGTATTTCATAATAGAATCTCTAATCTTTATCAAATTGGTACGTTAAACAATCAAAGGTATGACAAACAAATAGACGAAAATGATTTAGAAGTTGCCCTGGATGTCGAACTTGAACCAAATGATGCATTATACATTCCTTCGAGATGTTATCATGTGGCATATCCTAATGCCAAAAGAATAAGTCTTAGCGTGCCTTGTTGGATAAAATATCCTAGCGATCCACCAAATAAAAGTTCAGATAGAAATTGGTATAATATAAGAAAATCTTAATCGATGAGAAATATCGAAATAAGTAAATTTGTAAATCGGAGAGACAATGTTTAAGCCTTTAGAAATTAATAATGTCATAGATCAGGAATATCAAGATAGAATTTATAATCTGGTAACTGATATACAATTTCCTTGGCATTTTATGGAAGATACTACCCACGAAAAAGCCACCGATAAAACGTCATCTACTCCGGCTTTTGGACATGTGGTATATCACCCAAGTAATTCCCAAAATCCTTATGCCGATTTTTTCACGCCACTAGTTAATGCTATTGTAGAACAGGCTAACATGGAATTGAAAATAGTTCACAGAATACGATTGGGATTTTTACTTAATACAAAATATGCATACGCAGGCAGTCCATATCAATACAATACTGTACACAGAGATATGGAAACTCCCCACTGGACCGCAGTTTACTATCTAAATGACTGTGATGGCAGTACAGTAATTTTCAGAGAAACTCAAATTGCTGAAAAGTATTATCCGCTACATAAATCAGAGCCAAAGAAAGGAAAAGTAGTTGTATTCGATGGCGCACATTATCATGCAAGCACTTGTCCAAAGGTTTTCAACAAAAGAATAGTTTGCACTATAAATTTTTCTGCTGAAATAAAATGAAACAATTTTTAGAAAAATTTCTTCAAGAAGAACATAATAGTCGTGTTATGATCAATAGGCTTGACCTAAAAAATAGACATTTACATCCGTATTTTCCTACCATAATACTAGATAATTTTTTCGAATCTCCAGATCTAATAAGACACTGGGCGTTACAACAAGAGTTTTTTAAAGGCGAAAGAGGAACCTGGCCTGGGGTGCGAACTGCTTTGTTGCATGAATCAAATATAGAATTATATAATTTACTGATTAGAAAAATTTTTCAAGTAATCAAAGACTACGGGGTTCAGGAAATATACGACATGCAAACCGGATTTCAACTGATCGACGAAAGTTGGGGCACCGGATGGGTGCATGATGATGACCCTAAACTTCATGTAGCAGGATTAATTTATCTATCTCCGACAGCACCGATAGAATCAGGCACTACACTTTATGCAGATAATATAGATTTCAATGGAGAAAAATATACTAAAATTTTCATGGAAGATGTATTTTCTACAGAAGAAGAAAGAAGTAAATTTGTAAAATACAGACAAGAACAAAGAGCACACTTTACTCCCACGATACAGATTGGAAATGTGTACAATAGGTGTATTATTTTTGATACGAGAAATTGGCACAGTGCAGATAATTTCTTTGGAACAAATAAAGAAGATACTAGATTAACCAATGTATTCTTTTTTAAGGTAAGATAATGTTAACTAATATTACACAACATTTTAAAATAGTTGATAGTTTTTTAGAATTACCCGGATTATGGCGATCGTTTGCTCTACAACAGGAGTACTTAAAAGATCAATCAGGATATCCTGGGAAAAAAAGTAAAACATTAGATGAATTAAATGATAACATTTTTCATTCGTTAGCAGAAAAAATAGTAAAACATGTTAATGGTAAAAATAATTTTCAAAGATTAAAAATACAATTTGCATATACAACAGAATCTGAATTTTCACAAAATATACATCAAGATGAACCATTTTATAATGTAGCAGGTATAATTTATTTAAATGAAAATCCGCCTTTGAATACCGGAACTTTATTTTACAATAAAAATCCCAACGGCGAATTAATAAAAACACTAACAATAGAAAATGTCTTTAATAGAATGGTTATTTTTGACCCGTCGTGGTGGCATTCTCCTGCAGGAACATTTGGCAGTGATCTCGAAACAAGCAGACTTACTATTACTTTTTTTGGAATAGCGATATGAATGATAATATATTTGAAATTGAAAATATAGTCCCTATAGACTATCAAAATCATATTGAAAAAATTATGTTAGGATCAAATTTTCCATGGTATTACAATCCTAATCTAGTGAGTCCGGATCAACCTTTTTTAAAACGAGACGATAATCATCAAGGGTTCAATCATCTTTTTTTAGAAGAAGGCAAACCGTCGTCATATTTTGAATCGGTATATCCCTTGGTCTTGAGTATTACTAGTCACCCATGCATATCTGCAAATAATCTCGTGCGTATGCGGGCTAATCTTACATTAAATGCAGCAGGCTCTTCTCTACAACATCATCTACCACATATAGATACTTGGCGACCACACTGGGTGGCAATTTACTATGTTAATGACAGCGACGGCGATACTGTGATTTTTAACGAAACTAATGATACCTATAATAGCGGACAATCGGATATTGATAAAACATTGGCTGGAAATTTTACAGTTAAGAAAAGAATTACACCAAAAAAAGGCAAAGTATTAATATTTGAAGGAAAATATTATCATACTTCTTCTTGGCCAATTAAAAACAAATGTAGAAGTGTGATAAACATGAACTTAGAAAATATAGTGATTCCTTAAAGATGAATGATTACATATTATATCAATCCGAATACATTGAAAAAAATATTCAAGATATCGTATTGCATACACAAATGGCGTATCAATCTTTTGAAAAAATGTATCCCAATACCGATACTACATGGACCTATGATCGATATAATATTTTCAGTTTAGCTGGACCTTCCAGCGTTTTCTACAGAATATTTAAAGAACTGCAACAATTTATAAAATTACAATTAGGTACAGATAATGAAATATGGTTACAGTCTTGGATGAATTATATGCCTTACCAAGAATTAAACAGATTAGATTGGCATAATCATGCATTTGATTATCACGGATACATATCTATTGATCCAAAAAATACCAGAACGGATTTTGAAAATTATGTTATAGATAACAAACCTGGTCAAATCTATTTCGGACCAGGCTATAGAAAACATAAAGTCATCGCTAATCAGCCCTATGACGGAGTTCGAATTACTTTAGGATTTGATGTTGTGTTAACTAACAATACAGGAATGGTTAAACATACACAACTTCCATGGGACAACTTGAGTTTTATTCCGTTATGATGCAAAACGACTATGAATTATTAACAAATGCAGTGCCTGCAGAGATATGTAAACTATGTGCCATACAGTATGAAATGCAGGAATCTTGCTGCTCGATAATCTATCCTAATACATCAATGGCTGACATGTCACCGAATTCATTTGCAAGATATGCACCTCTGTGTTTTGAGGCACTATCTGTTTATCTATTACCTATAATAGAAAAAATAGTTGGCGAAGAATTGTTTCCTGTATATTCTTACGCAAGAATTTATCGTACCGGTAGTAAATTAGATCCACACTTTGATAGATCTAGTAGTGAAATAAGTGTCAGTATATGCATCGAAAAAGACGATCAAGACTGGCCCTTGTTTATAAAATCAGATCAAGGAATAATTCATGAAATACATCTCAATCAGGGAGATATCGTGGTCTATAAAGGAAATGCACAAGAGCATTGGAGAGATGAATTCACAGGTAAGAAACAAATACAGTGTTTTTTACAATATGTACGAGCTAAAGGAAGTCTTGCATGGTTGAAATGGGATACGAGGCCTAGTTTAGGATTGCCCTACGACTATACTGGCCCCGAGGTAAAAGAAGAAGTAGCGAAAGTTATGGCCGAACATAAACTTTCCGGAAAAATTTAGTTAGTTTCTTTGACTAAACTTGGTCCTGCGACAGTACGCCCATTACCGAAAGTTTGTTCAAAATATGCCCGAGCTTCTTTTATACCTGCAGCTTGACATGTCTCTCTTACAATTTTTAAGGAAGTAGCAGACTCTCTTAAAAAAATCTCATATGTTTTCAAATTCTCTGACATTTAATTCTCCTTGTTTGCATTGCAACCGGTTCTAAGCATCCATTCGTCTAAAGTGCAAAATGGATCAACCAATTGTTTATAATATTCTCTACTCTTATTTATAATTTCTAATCCTGAAGTTTCGTGTATTTTAACAAATGGTCGTTGTTGCAGTATTTTTACGTCAAAATAATTAAGTCCTTGTAATACCATTAGCCATGCGGCTTCGGAATATCCTAGACATTGAGGCTCAATCCCGTCTCTATAGTAAAAATCTTCCCATTTTTGGAGCTTCTCTTTTAAAGAATCCGGTATAGTTTGCTCATTCTTTAATTTTTTCCAATATTCGCTGTCGTTTCTTTTTCCTCGATAATGTAACGCTAGAAAATCTTTGATATCGTTATACAGCGTAAACATTCTATTGTTGAATTTTTCAATTTTGTTATGTTGTGCTTTTACTGATTGCTCTGGATCCCAATAATCTAACAACGAGTACATTGCTTCTATTATCACCGCAACCCCGTTGGCCTCTAACGGTTCAAGAAATCCCGAACTTAACCCAACAGCTATCACATTATTTTTCCAATGTAGTTTAGATATGCCAGGTGTGTAAGTAAAATTAGCCACAGGTTCTACTTTTTTATTGAATCTTATAGACGCTTCGTCTATGGCTTGATCTAAAGTAATACAATCTGGATCAAAAATATATCCGTTTCCTGATCGGTGTCTGAGATTAATATTCCAGGACCACCCGTGCGGCATAGCAAATGCATTGGTAGTTAATGAAGGATTTGATTCGGACCACCATGCTACAACACTTCTTGCTGGGAAATTTTCACTGAGATCGATTTGCTCAACTTTTAACAGTTTATTGATAAGCAATCTAGAAAAACCGGAGCAATCAAAAAACCAATCTCCTTCAATTCGCCTACCATCTTTTAAGATAACTTGAGTTACATCACCGTCAATACCACGCTCTGCATCTACATATTCCCCCAGTACAACTTCTAGATTACGCTGAAGTCCAATATCTTTAAACCACAGTGCCGCGGCTCGACTATCAAAATGCCACATGGGATTACAAGGCAAAGGACTATAACTTCCGATCGGAACTTTATTTTGTCTAAGGAGTTCTCCAGAATGAAACATATGATGCAGTGGAACATTGTTTGCTAACACAGTCTTTAAATATATGCTGCGTATCTTTTCAGAAAAAATTCTATTTAATGTGATGTTAAGAGTCGGAGCATTATCTAAAAACTCATTCCAGTTATCTAGCCACGGCGAATGATCTGTCTGCATAACGTGAAGGAATTCTGTACCGATACCGTTCCAATCGACAAATCTTCCTCCTAGTTTGGGAGTTGCATTTGTGGCTTTGATAAAATCATCTTTGTTTATGTTTATTCTATTTAAAAAATCAGTAAACAGTGTATTACCGCTTTCGCCTGCTATTATCGGCGGACGGTTAGGATCTTCAATTACAGTAATAGACACATCGGGCCAGTACCGTTGAACATATAACGCTGTAACCCATCCAGCAGTTCCGCCACCTAATACTACTATTTTTTTCATGATCGCCTATTAAAATTTATATTCAATTACAGGAACTCTGTTTTTAAGTATTTCAAGACATTTACGATGCGGTATAGATTCTGTCAAATCTGCATTTAGAATTAACATCTTTTCAATTTCTTGATCATACTTTTCTCTTAAATGATCGTCATACACCTTTAAAGAGTGTTTGTGATCAATCAGTCTAAGTCCATGCATTACCTGCATGAAGTTTAAAGTCTTAAACAATAACAGAGGTTCTCTAAAAAAATTATTATCAACATTATTTTTTTTAAAATATTCTAAATTTTCTCGATTGAATTCGGTAATTTTAATTGAATTTTTGCACCACCGCCAAAATTCAGTATCGGATCGTTGAGTAAAATAATGTAATTGTATAAAGTCAACAATATTCTCTGCGACTTTTGTTATGAGTTTATTATATTGTCTAGCAGTGGTTTCTTCACCTCTTGCAAAATGCACTATTGAGGATACAAGATTTGCACATTGTTGTATAGTAGTGCCAATGCTACTAGCCTCTAATGGTTCAACAAATATACCGCTTAGACCAATAACCGCGCAATTTTTAGTCCAGAATTTATCGACATGACCCGCTGCAAATTTAAATTTTTTTCCTATTGCAATATCATCAATTGATAAATGTTTTTTATAATGCTCTTTAATTTCTAAAATAGCTGCATCGTCTTTTATAAAATTATCGCAATAAACATATCCATTACCAAATCGATCCTGGGTGGGAATTCTCCAACTCCAGCCACTGCTTAATGCCGTTGCTTCTGTGTATGACGGAATGTCTTCTTGATATGGTGATTGAAATGCTATAGCACTGTTCATAGGAAGAAATTCACTTTTATCAATCCATTTCATTCCTAAATGACTACCGATGACTCTTTTAAAACCAGAACAGTCAATATAGAAATCGTAGATATGCTCTCGATTAACTGCATCAACAAGACTATTCACATAACCTTGTTGATCTATTTTTACTTCTTCAATAATATTATCAATTATTGTGATATCTCTCTCAATACACTTGTTATGTAAAAAACTATTTAATTTCATGGTATCGAAATGAAACTGATTGATGTTATCATGTAACGGCTCATAGTGTCTTGATTTTTGACTACCATCACCCAATGTATGCAATGGATTCCAATTTTCCCCTATCATTCTATACCATGTGTAAGGTATATCGCTTTTGGGATCAACCCCTCCAAAATCTTGTAAAAGACTGTGGAAATAATGAGTGCCATCACCGTGCCAATTAGTAAATTTTATTCCAATTTTAAATGTAGCGCCAGTCTGTTCAAACAGTTCGTGCAGCGGAATATCACAATACTCTACAAAAAATCTCCAATGCTCTGTGGTACCTTCGCCGACACCAATGATTCCGATCTGTGAAGATTCGATTAATGTAATTTTTAATTTAGGATATGCTTTGCGAAACATCAGTGCTGCAATTAGCCCGCTAGTTCCGCCCCCTAAAATGCACAATGAGTTAATCATTTATATTGTTGTTTAATAAGTTCTATGGTTTTTTCGTGAGAGAGAAATTCCCAATTTTTCTCCGACGGTACTCTACTTAGCTCATTTTCAGTGACTGATTGCCAGACTTGAAAATCGGTTGAATATTTTTCTTTAATTTTTTCAATATTGAATAATCCTAGCCCGTGCATAACTTGTATCCAATCTAACTCGTCAAATAATTCGTAGTTGTTTTCATGAAAAAAATTCCAACTCACAAAGTTATCTTTAAAATAGTCAATGGTTTCTTTGTTAAAATCTGTAAGTATCATATCATTTTTACACCAACGCCAAAATTCTGTATCTGTTCGTTGCCCAAGATAATGTAGTTGTACAAAATCTAAAATATTTTCATACACTCTATCAAAAATTTTGTTGTACTTTCTTTCTATAAACTGATCTTCTTTTGCCCAGCACACCAAAGAACTGGCTAGGCATTTTATTTGTTCTATAGTGGCTCCGATACTGCTAGCTTCTAGCGGTTCGATAAAACTTCCAGATAACCCAACCGCTACACAATTTTTAATCCAAAATTTATCTATCTTACCCGGAGTAAAATCAATTACCTTTGCTATCTTAATTTTATCTTTATACTCTATTTGTAATTCGTCGAGAACAGTATTAATATCGGCAAAGTTGTTATTAAAAACATATCCGTTTCCGTATCTTTCTTGTACTGGTGCTTGCCAACTCCATCCGTGCTGTCTAGCAGTAGCCGTGGTAAACGTGCTTATTTTTTTATCTAGAGGTGAGGGGAATGCTATGGCTGAGTTTGTAGGTAAATGTTTTTGATATGATATCCATTTACTACCAAGCTGCTTGTGGATAACTCTTTCAAATCCAGTGGTATCAATATAAAATTCAAATTGATGATTATATACTTCGCCTACAAGAGTATCTACATTCCCCGATTCGTCTAATTTAACTCTAACAACAGTATCTTCTATAATTTTTATATTTCGATCGCCACATAATTTTTCTAAAAATCCATTCAGCTTAAATGTATCAAAATGAAATTGACCTACTCCTGCACCTAACGGTCCGGCAATCTTTCCTTCGAGAGATAAATCAAACACAATTTTTTCTGGATCTACATTATTTGCTACAAAATTCATAAGAGTAAACGGTAACCCGGTATAGGAATCTTGAGAAACGAACCATTCAGGAAGGCTATGATAAAATATATCCTCGCCATTTTTCCAGTTTACAAATTTTATTCCATGCTTGAATGTTGCTCCAGCATTTGCAATTATATCATTTACGGATATACCAGTGAGTTTCGAAAAATCCTCCCAGTGTTCATTTGATCCTTCGCCCACTCCAATAGCCCCAATCTTGTTAGATTTTATTACAGTGATTGGTAAATCAGTAAAACATGCCCTAAGCATCAATGCTGATATCAATCCTGCATTTCCTGCTCCTAATATTCCTAGAGATTTAATCATTTTAAATTTAAAATTATAGACGCATCGGCATCAGCACTTGCATTAATTTTTCCGGTAGGCAATATATTAAAACTAATAACATGTCTATCAAAATTTTCTAAGTGGGGCGGCGAGTGGTGGAAAACAAAACTAGGGAAAATAATTAAACTTCCAGGAATTGCCATAGTTCTTTCAAATGGTAAGTAGTCTTTTCTTAAGACTTCTAATTGTGTCATAGCTCTTGGAACTACTGGATCTTCAAATATTGTAGGAGATCCTGCCGATAGGTAATAAATTCCGCTGAAAAAACTATTAGTATGCTTATGATATGTTTGATTCATGCCTTGATTTTTTAAACTTTGATTATACCAACTAGAACTGATACTAAATTTATCGCAGTCGTATTTTTGCGTAATTCTTATTTGTTCTAAACAAAGATTAAACCAATTGAATAAATCAAAAAGTTCTGGATCTTTATGCAGAGGAATTTGATAACTTAAATTACTGCTGACTTTAGGTTTGATATCTAATGAATGAATGTAATCAACAATTTTTAAATTATCTATCTGTTCGTTATTAAATCTAAAAAACTCAACAGGAAATAACTTAATAACTTCCATTTACCACTCGATCCATCCGGTAAGTAAATATTTTTCTCCGCTTAGGGGAGGATTTCCTCTATGCACATGTGTATAGGTAGCCGGCCATATGGCTAATGTGCCGACTGTGGCAGGCAGTCTGATACTTTGATATAAAAATTCCGTTTCGCCGCCTTCTTCTACTGTGTTAAGATACAAAGACCAAGCAGCTATTCGTGATGACCTTTCGATACTATCAGATTCAAAATGCCAAATATGATATCCTTCAGAAGGAAGTGTTTTTTGTATTTTCATCGATCTTACAAAATGCTTACCTGTTTCTGCTAGCACACTATAATGTCTTAGATAAGATTCCCAGCAGACCCAGAATTTTTTCAAGAACGGATGTAGTATTGAAACATCCGGAGTTAATCTCATCGAGTCATCAGATAACACAAACACTGCTCTATCTTGTTTTATATGACTTGCTGATTCAAATCTCGGAAATGATAATTGTAAATTTTCCAATGCGTGATATCTAGATATTATATCATTGCATACTTCGACTTCAATTAGTCCATCCCAAATCGCTATATCTTTTTGTAGTTTCATAAAGTTAATATTTAATGTGTATCTTGTATATATACAAATATATCATAGAGAAAAAAATTTCACGATGAGTCTAAAACCTGTCAATCCGTTCCCTCCAATAATTTTTCAAGATTATTTTGAATTTTCAGAGATTCATCGTGCTGCTGCTTATGAAATATTAGCCGCTGCTACAGATTCTGTAACAAATTTAGAAATAGGAGATTCTCAAAGCACAGTTGCTAATCAAAATGTTGCACCCCACCGACACAGTGCTTTTTATGATTTCTTTTTATGGCTAGAAGAACAAAGCAATAACATAGCCGAACAGTGGAAACTAGACACAAATAATAAATTTTATATTGGTAATAGTTGGATAAATCGGCACAGATTAACTGGGGAAACAGTTCCTCATAATCATGGTTTTAGTCTAATAAGCTGTGTGGCTTATATTTCTCTACCTTCCGAGTCAGGATTTACCCAATTTAAAGATCCGCATTATGATTTCAAAAACTTACATGAAACTAGATCTTTGGAAGAATATCATTCAATACCAGTAAAACAAGGAGACATTTTGTTTTTTCCGGGATGGTTGATGCATAAATCTGAAAAGAGTAACAGCATACAAGATCGAATTATTTTGTCCGCAAATTTTGTGAATTTTACGCATACTCGGTATTTTACGCTCGGAAGCATTCAAAAATAATCTCCACCACTGTTAAAAATCATGTAATTTATTCAGATAGTTTTTAGATAAATACAAGATAATAAAACGGAATCCTTATGACAGTGCCTTTAAAAATCCTACGAATAATTCCTAGAGACAGTGAATTCTTGGATAGAACAACCGGACAGTCTGGTGAAATTTTTTATGATAGAGATGCTAATACTCTTCGTTTGTATAGTGGACAAAATCAAGGCGGTATTTCACTAGCAAAAAGCAATTTAACCAATATAACTGCGACTTCATTTCGTGCTAAATCTGTAGATTCTAAACTAGCCACAGTTGTATATAATGTAACGATCACTGGACCACAAGGTGTAGATTCGGGAAACAAATACAACCTAAACGGTGTTTATCGTCCTATACCAAACTTTGTAGTTGGTTACACCTATGTGTTCGTACAAGACGACCAGACTAACATTTATTTTCCTAATGCTAACGGCACTACTCTTAATCCGCATCCCTTAAATTTTTCTGCGGATAATCTCAGCGGCGAAAGAGGTGGTGGTACTAGTTACGTGACTGATGTGCGTTACTTGCTCGACGGAGCGTCAGTAACACAAGCAGTATATAACAGTTCAGCATTTAACACAGCTATCTCTAGACAAGTATGGATTACTGTAACAAATTCAACTCCTAGCACCTTGTATTATTGGTGTTGGAATCACACAGCCATGGGAAATTCTATAGCTGTAGCAGATCCAGGATCGGGCTCTGGTGGAGTATCTGTATCAGTAGCCAGCACTGTGCCAGACTCTCCAAATCAAGGAAGTTTGTGGTTAGATACTAATACAGGTAGTCTGTATGTCTATTACGACGACGGGAATTCCGAACAATGGATTCAACCAGCGTTTCCTTATCCTGACATTTCAGGACTAGCTACTACAGCATCCCTATCTCCCGTAGCAACGTCTGGCGATTATGATGATTTAATTAATGTTCCTAATCTGTCTGTTTATGCTCTTAACTCTACATTATCTAATTACGCTACAATTTCTTATGTTAATAATGCATTATCAACTCTACCTATAGAACAGTTTAGTTTAAATGTAGCTGCTGACGATTCTACTCAGAGAACAATTTCTTCGGGAAATTTAATTAAATTTGTAGGAGCAGGCGGAGTCACCACATCTAGTAACGCTGACGGTACGATAACGATAACAGGAGGTGGCACCACTGGTAATATTACGTTCGTGGGAACTACCATAGATTCCACTGATTCGTCATCTATAAACTTTACTCCTGCCGTAGCCATGCAATCAGATCTCACAGTAGAGAACGATTTAACAGTCAGCAATTTATTGACTACTGCGTCTCTCACTGTGGCTAATTTACTGTTGACGGGTAATCTAACGACTCAGGGATCGGGCACTCCTGAAATTGTTTCAGATAATGAAATTGAGCTGAATGCAGGTACGAGAGTAGATATAATAAGAGGACCATTAAGAATGGCGAGATTTACCACTGCTGAAAGAAATCTTCTAGCTGCCCAGAATGGAGATGTCATTTATAATACTACAGCAAACAAATTTCAAGGATATGAAAACGGCAGTTGGGTTAATCTAATTTAAGGTACGATATTATGTCTCAAAAATATTATCAATTATCTACCTTTACTGAATCACAATGGGATGAATTAAATTTAGAACTGACCTCTCAGGGAAAGAACGTAGATACTGTTCCGGAAAGACCTGTTGATCTAGTTGATGATCAGTTACATAGTCCAACACGAGGAACTTACTTATTAACAGAAGACGAGGCAGATCAGTTAAGGACTGATCCTAGAATTAAATTTATTAATATCGATTACAAAAGGTATGATGAATTTAAACCTCCTAAAGATGAGTTACAGGCAACTATCCCTGAACTATTATCGAGATACTCCGCTGCGGTAAAAAATTACAGAGAATTTGAAGCTTCTAATACACTAGCAGCATCTCCAAATGCAACTGATGCTAATCGTACAGGATATCAGTTATACAGATGTCAACAAAAATTAGATCCTTGGGTAGACGGGGCTCTAGCGGACAATGCTGTTGTTTCTACAAATATATCTCAATATGGCACAGGAAAGCATGTAGATGTTATAGTTGCAGACGAAGGATGTTGGATCGGACACCCGGAGTTTCAAAATAACAGTGTATTAATCACAGATGGAACGACTCCTTTAGAAAAACCTAATGGATATACCGGTGGCAATGTTTTACCGGGCAACGGAACCTGTGATGTGTTGGATGTAGTTTTAGATGGTCCTTACTATCTAGATCCAGAGTGGTTCGATGCTAGTCCGGGTACTAGACTAACCACACGATGGGATGGAACTATTGTACCGGTAGAGAGTGTGGCTAGATCGTGGTGGTCAAATGCAAGTCAAAGAAGTTCTAAATTTGCCAACGCAGGTACAGTTTCAATTTCAAGCCTATACACAAGAATAAATGTCAGCGGTAATAATACTGTAAGACCCTCGGGGTTTGATGGAGAACACGGTACGCCCTGCGGAGCATTGACCTACGGAAGAACACAGGGGTGGGCCTATAATGCCAACAAATGGATGTTAGATCTATACGGAAGTTATGGATCTGGGATTGAACAAGGATTTGATATTCAAAAAATATTTCATCAATTAAAACCCGTAAATCCTTTATACGGAACCAAGAATCCTACTATCAGTTCCAACAGTTGGGGATATAGAGCCGATAAGGACCCAACCGGATCAACTTACTATTATACACATCGTACCACCGCCAATCAATCATATACTACTGAAGTTGGTATAGCATGGCTCAGTCACATGGGCACGCAAGGTGATGGTGGTCGATGGAAATCAGAAATGAAACCTAATTCATTGACCGAAGCACAGAATGAACTTATAGATGCAGGAGTTTTGTTTATTTGTGCTGCAGGGAACTCGAATCAGAAACAGGTCAACTACGGGCATCCTGATTTTAACAATTATATCACAACTACTAACGGTGGATCATTAATAAATTCTAATTTTTTAGAATTTGGAGTAGCAGTTTACGGTACTACCAATCGCCGAGGATTTCCGCAGCAAGGTGGAAAATATACTAAGACAGACGGATCTATAGATTACAAAACCATCAACATAGGTGCTCTCGATGACGATTATAAAACAGGATTAGAAGCCAAAGTCGATTATAGCGATCGCGGAGAGGGCATGGACTGTTACGCTCCTGCCGACGGAACTCTAGCAGCTAATAAATCCTATACCAACGAAGGACCAAGACCAGACACTTATTCTGGATTTACCTACAATGGTGGAGTTGCTTATGATTGCGCCTTTGGCGGAACTAGTGCTGCTTGTCCTGTAGCAGCAGGTTTTTTAGCCACTGTGATGGAATTCAACAGAGACTGGACCTGGAGCGAACTTAAAGGCTGGATACAGTCATTAGATTCACAATTAGCCGCAGATTTTTATTTTGGCACAGAGTCTACTACAGTAAACGCAGCTAATTGGACTGACTATGAAAGCCTCGAAGGCGGTGCAGCCAGAGTGTTGTACCAAGCACCTTTTGATGCTAGATTCAGGCCCGGGCCTAGAAAAATATCTTCGGGACTTGCTATCAAAGGCCTTCGAATTAGGAAATAATAAATAGCTAATAAGGATAAAATATGCCGTTAAATTTTCCAAACTCTCCTACAGTAAATCAAGTTCATACCGAAGGTCAAAAATCTTGGCGTTGGACTGGATCAGTATGGAATTTAATTGGTAGCGGATTTGACCTATCTACTGCTCCTAGTTTCACCACTGTGGCTGTGGCTGGCCAAAGTAATGTAGTAGCCGAATCTGTCACAGATACTCTTACACTAGTCGCAGGACAGGGCATAGTTATTACCACAAACGCACCCACAGATACTGTTACCTTTACTTCTGTAGCTACCACTGGAAACATAACCATAGTTGATACTACCATCAACACTAATAATGGCAATGCTGTAACTATTACGCCAAATCTGCAGTTAGGTGGCACATTGAGATTTCCGGACAACACAGTGCAAACCACGGCTACTTTAGTAGGACCAGCGGGTCCAGAAGGACCAGTAGGTCCAACCGGCAGCGGTGCGGGTGATGTAAGTTCTGTTGGTGGAGGATATACAGACAACGCTATTGTACGTTATAATGGTACTTCTGGAACCAGTATACAAACCAGTACAGCATCTATCAGTGATGGTGGCTTAATTACGGCTACATCATTTAGCGGCAGTGGCGCAAATCTCACAGCACTTAATGCCACTCAATTAACTTCTGGAACCGTGCCAGATGCACGTTTTCCAGCAACGTTGCCGGCAGTCAGCGGAACAAACTTAACTGCTTTGAACGCTTCAAATCTAGGCAGCGGTACGATTCCCGATGCGAGATTCCCGATCACATTGCCAGCAATCAGCGGAACAAATCTCACAGCACTTAATGCCACAAATTTAAGTAGTGGTACTGTACCTGTAGCAAGACTAGGTGCTTCTGGTACGCGAGACGCAACTACTTATCTCAGAGGCGATAATACTTGGGCCACAGTGTCAGAAAGTGCAGTAACTGACAGTTTTGTCACTATTGCAGTAGCTGGGCAAACGTCAGTCGTCGCCGATTCTGCCACAGATACACTAACCCTAGCAGCAGGAACAGGTATCACTATAACCACAGATGCTAGCACAGACACTATAACAATAACCAATAGCGGTAGTTCTCAAAATACATTCTCTACGGTAGCAGTCACAGGGCAGAGCAATGTAGTAGCAGATTCTGCCACGGATACATTAACACTAGCAGCAGGCACAGGCATTGCTATTACTACAGATGCTAGCACAGATACAGTAACTATAGCTAGCACAGTTTCTGCTGGTGCTACAGCGTTTACAGGACTCAGTGATGTTAGTTCTGCTTCATTAACTGTAGATCGAATCTATCTTCCTGCTATCACAATGTTAACAGTAACTAATAATAGTATTAATGCTTATAGATTTGATCAATATGGCACCACAGACGATCCCACAATATATGCTATTAATGCTACAACTATTGCATTTAATTTACAGGCCATGGGTCATCCGTTTTTGATACAGGATAACACCGGCGCTAACTATAACACAGGGTTAACGCATGTGACTACATCGGGAGTAGTAACTACTGGAGCATCAGCACAAGGAAAAGATTCAGGAACGCTATATTGGAAGATTCCAGATTCTATATCTGGTAACTACAGATACCAATGTGCTTCACATGCCGGTATGGTAGGAACTATAGTTGTTAAGAATTTTGGTACTATCTAGATTTATTTTTTAGATTGTTGGTAATCTTTGATTTTAGTTTCTAGCTGTCTTCGAATAGCGGTAATTTCTTGTTTCATATCACTGCCCATCGAGGGTAATTGACGAGTATACACCATTTCCATATGCATGCTGTCTAGTTTTTTAATTTCACCTACTAATTTTTTTAACAGCTGGCTGACATCCTGTTTGAAATCACCCTCAGGCATTTCTGCTATGATAGATTGATATCTAGCATAATCTTCTTGGAATCTACTGGATTTTTCTAATAGGTTGGACATTTTCTAACTCCAATACTGTTTCTATTTTTGTTCTAATTAATGTGTTATTTAACGTGGCTTTGAGGCCGTTGTGTAATTGTTTGGGAAGATGATCTAGATCACTCCAAGCAATAGTTTCTTTAGCTATGGTTAAAAACTCTTGTTCTACCAAACATACGTAAGTGCCATATTCAAAGCCACGATCTTCTGATAGATAAAGTTCTATAGGCACTATACGACCTTTAGAATAACTGTTTAATAATCCTTCAGCATCATCTAACAGCGTGGATTTTCTTGGAAAGGTAGGCACAGTCCATTTTGAATCTTCAAGAATCAATAATATTCTGCTGGTGGTTTTGGCTAAAAAAAGTAATCCGGCACGTTGTTGCATGCTCTTACTTATTGTGGATCTAGTACGAAGCCCCAATATCCTGGCGCATATTCACCTTCAAAGGCTTTGAGCCATTGTTCGCCATCCCAACGGTATTTTATGCCTGTTTTGAGATTTTGTATATATGTAGGTGCTGTGCCAGTAGCGGGTTCCCAAACGCTGACCCATCGTGATCCGTTCCATTCTATGATACTGTTGGCATTGATTACTGCATCGTTACCATCTGAATTTTTCCAAGCATCTGGACCATCATACAGCGTGGCAGAACTGTCACCTTGTCTGTTATAGCTCTGTCCAACATTTGGACTTGGATTTACATCGTCTAACATCAAAAATCTCAAACCTAATGGAATATTAGCACGGCTTCCGTAGACAGTAATCGGATTATATTTTAGAGGATCAATGATAGCGTCTATGGTACCTCTAGCAGCAATACCTAAGATAGTGCTAGATATTGCAGTATTTTGCGGAACAGTATCTTGATCCAAGGTCACAACAAGTATACTAGGGTCTATAGTATTCACAGCAAAGGTTCCAACTATATCATATCCAGTAGCCTGTTTAAAGAATGCTTGACTATGTGCGGTATAACCACCTTGTACATCAAGTATAGTGGCCCACTCAATAGGTTCGCCATTTTGATAATCTTTCTGATCTAGTCCCACCGCTATCACTGCCGCATTTGGATTTACAACTGTGAGATCGTAGTCATAGGGTTGTCCATTATTAGATTTAAACAATAATACACGGAATTGATTTGGTGTGATAGATTCAACATTGCCTTTAGATCTGTTGTAAATTAATTGTTCTAAATTTATAATATCGCCACTTTCTGTAAACACATTAGCAATAATACTTTTTACAACTCCTAATCGTTTCACTTTAGCAGGAGGTGATACATAGATAGGCATAGAAAATTCTAAACTACAGATGTCAATGTCTGTATCGGCTCCCTGAGGAATAGTTCTTGAACTGAAGTTTACACTATTCAGATCCACCACGCTGAGACTGGTCCAATCTATGTAATTGTCTGTGGTCTGTATTTCGAGACTAGGATTAAACAAAACTAAAATTTGTTCCAGCAGTTGTAATTTTTGATCTGTATTTGAAGTCCATAAGTCAGCCTTCATAGTTAACTTAAATGGAGTTGGCATCAATCTTTCAACAGTGTAATTACCACCTTGAACGTTTTGATATTCAACTAACCCGTCATTGTCTACATCGGTATAGCGTCTTTCGCGAATATTAACTTTGCTGACGAATGTAGCATCGCTGAGTCTAGCTGTGTCCATCTCTAAGCCGGTAATATAACAGGCCACCCGAGGAACAGTACTCATTTTATTTTCCGAATTGTCTTTGATAATACTGGCCACTTGGCGTGTTAGGTCGCCATACATCACAGGAACGTGACGTTCTTCAGGCGCATCGCCACCTGTTTTATATTTGAAACCTATGAATATACGCATGAACTGCGTTACATAGCGTCTTATCTGCCCGTCATAAAAATAATCCATTAGTCATCCGCCTTGGGTCTTAGTGCTTTGCTTAGACTTTGTTTTTCTTGTACTGTTCTTCCGTCTATCTTAGCAGTAGCATCATTGTTGATGAAGGAAGTTTTTTGTGTTTGACGCACATCTTTACCTTCAAATCTTTGTCCGCTGACTACATCATCGGTACCTAAATTGCTCATAGTCATTCTCGCAACATCCTCTATCTTAATCCAACGCGATCCATTAAATCTAAACAATCTATTTGGCAAGTAATCTTTTCTCAGGCAATATTGACCTAATGTAGGATTGATTGGAAACGCAATACCAGCTGAAAATGGAGCTCCGTTGGCTGGAATACCGTCTTCAGTTATATATCCGTCATAATATTTGCCATCCATGGTTAGATTTTGTGTGCTGGCATTGACTCCGGCATAGACTGGATTACCATTTTCATCTACGACAGGATCACCATTTTCATCTAAAGCTGGTTCTCCTCTATCAGCACTGTATTGTGCAACTAGATCACTGTCCACAGTAACTAACTCTGCATTGCCCTCTGTGTCTTTTTGTAAATGATAATAACGGCTGGTATCATATCCGCTCTTAGGAGCATCTAGTTCTGCTTGATCCAACACAGCCTGTGTGATCTGCATTTCTTTTTCATAGGTGCTCATCACATCTCGTAGAGTGAGATCACTGCCTTCACCAGCAACTCCATCGAGAATTTCTTTGTATTCTTGACTGTCGACTAGTGGTTTACATTTTGCACGGTATAAATGTGGATACCATGTTACAGAAAATCCCTCTGATGCACGACTTATTTCTTCTATGACATAGAATCTTTTGAGGGCGAACTGTAGATCATTAAGAGCAAATTCATCTTTGAGATGTGGTAATTCTATAACGTCGCCGGCTATTAGTTTTCTGCCAATTTTTTCTACAGTGTCGTTGATGTGAAAACTGATAAAAATTGTGTCGTTTTGTAGAAATAAACCAAACTGGCTTAGATTAAAATCTGTATCTTGTATGTTATAGACCCCACGTAGAATATAAACATCAGGATCATACTTGCGATCTCTATTTTCTAAAAACAGTAGATCTTGTATCTGTGTTTCGGAGGTGCCGGTATAACCCGGAGTAGATGGGGTTGCAGTTGATGACGATCCGGGGCCTATATACTTGTGAATTAGTACATCTGTGCCGCCAACCTGGAACATTTCCCAGATATTTTTATCTATAAATTTGTAGTCATTGCCCTTTTCAGGACGGTAAAGGCTTAGTCTTGGCATAGTCATATATTTACCGCTACCGATAAATAGTTATATGAGCTCAAACGATCAAGCAAAACAACAGGTATTTGATTACTGCAAGGCCATGCTAGGTGACGGTATGGTTGATGTAGAATTAGACCCTATACACTACGAAACAGCACTTAACCGAGCATTAGCGGTGTTCCGTCAACGCAGTGATAATGCTGTGGAAGAAAGCTACGTATTCTTAAATCTATTAGTAGATACCAACGAATATATATTACCCTCAGAAATACAGCAGGTACGTCAAATCTTCCGTCGCAGCATAGGATCACGCACAGGCGGTGGATCTGGTGGCACAGTGTTTGAACCATTTAATCTAGCTTACACAAATACATATTTGTTAAGTTCAACCAACATGGGTGGATTATTAACCTATGAATTATTTGCACAGTATCAAGAACTAGTAGGCAAGATGTTTGGATCATTTATTAATTTTACTTTTAATTCACAGAGCAAAAAATTACGCATAGAACAGCGTCCTAGAACTGAAGAGTCTGTAATGCTGTTGTGCTATAATGTAAGACCAGATTTTGCATTAATCAGCGACACTTATTCAGGACAATGGATCAAAGATTATGCGTTGGCCAATTGCAAGATGATGCTAGGTCAAGCACGTGAAAAATTTGCCCAAATTGCAGGTCCACAGGGCGGTTCGAGCCTAAACGGTGCTGCTCTTAAAACAGAAGCACAGACTGAAATGGACAAGCTAATGGAAGATCTCAAAACTGGTGTTACTACACAGGGTTGGGGTTGGATAACTGGCTAAAAATCCTTTGACTTTTTAAAAAATCTATATTATAATTGTCGTATAGGAGACAATTTATGATCATAGGTATATGCGGTTTTATCGGCAGCGGCAAAGACACAGTCGCTGACTTTCTTGTTAATTTCCACGAATTTAGACGCGAATCATTCGCCAGCACACTGAAAGATTCTGTGGCTGCAGTATTTGGTTGGGACAGAACTCTGCTAGAAGGGCGCACAGCAGAAGCTCGAGAATGGCGAGAACAGGTAGATCCGTGGTGGGCTGAACGCTTGAACATGCCTACATTAACTCCTAGATGGGTACTGCAATACTGGGGTACAGAAGTTTGTCGCCGCAGTTTTCACGATGATATCTGGATCGCTAGTCTGGAAAACAAATTAAGAAACTCCAAAGACAACATCGTAATTTCAGACTGTAGATTTCCTAATGAAATCGAAGCTATCAAAAAAGCTAATGGTATCATAGTTTGGGTTCAACGTGGGGTGTTGCCTGAGTGGTACGACGATGCCGTTTCTGCTAATCAGGGCAACAATATTGGTATCAACAATATGAAACTGCGTAAAATACATGCATCGGAGTGGGCATGGTTGGGCAGCGAGTTTGATCATATTATCGATAATAATGGTACTATTGATGACCTATTCAAGCAGGCACAGAGTCTAGTAATCGGCCAACAGATCCCCTTGTTTCCAGAAGACGCCGTCCTTGCTCAGGGTTAGGGCACAGTTGGCACACACAGTTTTTAAATTACTGTAACGGCAATTATCAAGATTGCCGTCTACATGAAACACTCTAAATACTTCACGATGCGGGCTTCGATGTCCGCATTTATCGCACTGTAATTTTATTTTATAACCAGCACGTTGCCATCTCGGAATTCCGTGAGATAGTCCATGTGCCATGCAAATTTCACAAAGGCTTCTATAATAGATCCTGTCGCCTTTTTTATAGTTTATCGCACGGGGTCTAAATCCGCATTTACACAGTGGTCTCATATACATATTTAAAAGAACTGCACCTTTTTAACCCCTTTTTCAATTAGGTAAACAAGCCAATTTTGTGTTCCACCGCTAAATACATTGAGCAAAACTATTACCAGGAGAATAGGGAACATGGCACTTCAATCACCCGGCGTACAAGTTACGGTAATCGACGAGAGTCAGTATACACCTGCCGAACCAGGCACAACACCTCTTATCGTTGTTGCCACAGGGCAAGATAAGACAAATGCAGCAGGCACAGGTACTGCTACTGCAACAACTAAAGCAAATGCTGGAAAAGCATTTAAAATGACAAGCCAAAAAGATCTTGTAGATTTCTTTGGTGTACCTTTCTTTGAAAAGACAGCAAGTTCAAATCCAGTACATGGCGGCGAACGAAACGAATACGGTCTTCTAGCAGCTTACAGTTTGCTAGGAGTAAGCAACGCAGCATTTATTGTTAGGGCTGACGTAGATTTAACCGAATTAGAAGCATCAGCATCAGCCCCGGGAGCATTACCAGACGACGGACAATGGTGGTTAGACACACGTTCTACAGCTTGGGGTATCCAAGAATGGAATGGATCTGCAGCCACAGTGGTTGGTGGACAAAAGTTCACAACTAAGATCCCGTCAGTACTAACAGACGATGATGTAGACAACATTACCAGCGGAGCTCCAAAAACTTCTTTTGGTGCAACAGGTGATTATGCAGTGGTAGTAGAAACTGTAGACGGATCTGGTACATTTACTGCTTCAAAAGAATATGCAAGAATCTATTACAAATCACCAGGTAACGGAAATGTTGCAGGTGGTGGTACAGCAGTAGCAGCAGGAACCTGGGTAAAACTAGGAAGTCAGGCATGGGCAGCAAGTTGGCCTACAGTCAAAGGCACTGTGGCAATCACAGGTACAGTTGCAGATGGCAATTTTGTAATTAACGGAACTACTGTTAATGTAACCGGAACACCTACATTAACCACCCTAGCTACTACAATCAATGGATTAACTCTTACAGGTGTAACAGCTAATGTCGTTAATAACAGATTATATCTATATTCAAACGGCGCCACTGACACTGACGGTGATTCATCTAATGCAAATTCTATCACTGTTACCAGTGGTACTATAAATGTCACAACAGTTTTCGGTATAACATCTGGATCAACATATCATGGTCCTCGTTTAGCACAAACTCCGCATACATCAGTTCCGGCATTTAAAATCGGCGATGATGATGATGACGGTACAGGTACATTAGCTAACGGTCGCCCAACAGGATCTATATGGATCAAGACCACAGAACCAAACAGCGGTGCTCGCTGGATTGTTAAAAGATGGAATTCAGCTACAGAAACATGGGTTTCTGTTAATGCACCGGTTTATGCAACAGGTCACTCAGCATTATACTATCTAGATCGTTCAGGTGGTGGTGCAAATATCGGACAGAACGAACTATTTGTACAGAGCAATGCAGAAGAAGACAGTTTATACGATGCAAGTCCTGAAACAGCAACATTCCGTATTTGGAAAAGAGCAGTGGCAGCAAATGCTACAACTAAGATTACTTCACAGGCAATCACTGCAACCGAAGTAGCAAATGGCAGTTTAATTTGGACTTTGAAACAATCAATTCCAGGAAGTGCTACTCTAGTATCAAAAACTATCTCCTTTACAACTACAAGCAGCGGATCGCCTGCAGTATCAAATGCACCTAGAGAAATCGCAGATGCTATCAACGCTATTGCGAACTTTGGGTTTGATAACTCAGATCCAGCGAATCCAGTTGAAATTCCTAGTTACATTGAAGCTAGTGTTACTGAAGACAACGAGCTAGTAATCGAACATTCACAAGGTGGTGAAATTCGCTTCTCAGCTGCAGGTGCTAGTTTAACTGCATTGACAACACTGTTTGCACCGTTCAATATTAATACTCTTACTGGCACAGCTAATTTTTATGCGTTACCAGTAAATTCAGCTGAAAATTATGTAGCTTCAGGATGGCAACCACTAGCAGCTAACGATTTCCTTGCTGCGGCATCTGCTCCAAGCAACGATCCATCAGATGGTCAGCTATGGTACAATTCTGCGGTTAACGAAATTGATATCATGGTACATAACGGCAACACATGGGTAGGTTACCTTGATGAGTTTCCTTCTACTTCAGCTACAGGACCAAAAGTATCTGCATCAAATCCTTATACAGGCGGTGTAACATTTGTTGACAACGATCTTTGGATTTCTACAGCCGATCTAGAAAATTTCCCAACTATCTATCGCTATAACAGCAACATCCAAGGTGTTCCTGCAAGTGAAAAATGGGAATTAATTGATAAAACCGATCAAACCACAGAGTCAGGAATTTTATTTGCTGATGCACGTTGGGGTAAAACTGGTGCTACTGGTAACACAGCAGCAACGATTCAAGCACTGTTATCAAGCAATTACCTAGATCCTGATGCTCCTGATCCAGCATTATATCCAAAAGGTATGTTGTTATGGAATACTCGTAGATCTGATGGTAATGTAAAGAGATACGAAGTAAACTATATTGACCAAACCAAAGACAACGAAAGATATGACTCTACAAATTCACCTCTAGGTAACGCTGTAGTTACTGCAGAGTCTATGAGTGGTTATACAGAAAAAGATCGTTGGGTTACAGCTTCACCTAACAACGAAGATGGTTCTGGTACATTCCTACGCAAAGCACAACGAGCAGTTGTTGTTGCTGCGTTGAAGAGTGCTGTTGATACCAGCCAAGAAATACGTGATGAAGAACGTCGTAACTTTAACTTAATTGCTTGCCCAGGATATCCTGAACTAATGAGCAACCTAGTTAACTTGAATATTGATCGCGGTGTCACAGCATTTGTTATTGGTGATACACCATTGCGCTTACCAAGTGATGCTACTTCATTAACTAACTATGGTTCTAATGCAGAACTAGTGACAGACAACAATGATGAAGGTATTGTTACCTATGACGAATACCTAGCTGTGTTCTATCCAAGTGGATTCACAACAGATCTAGGTGGTTCAAATGCAGTTGTTCCGGCAACACACATGATGCTGAAAACAATCGCTCTAAGTGACAATGCAAGTTATCCATGGTTTGCACCAGCAGGTACAAGACGTGGCGGAATTACTAACGCAACATCAGTGGGATACATTGATGGCGCAACAGGTGAATTCCAAACTGTAGCATTAAACGAAGGACAACGTGATACATTATACGATCAAAAAATTAATCCAATCACATTCTTTAACGGTGTTGGTTTAATTAACTTTGGTCAAAAGACTCGCGCAAGAAATGCAAGTGCGTTAGACAGAATCAACGTAGCACGTTTAACAGTGTATCTACGCAGTCAGTTGAATAAACTAGCTCGTCCATATATCTTTGAACCTAATGATAAGATTACCAGAGACGAAATCAAACAGGCCTGCGAGAGCTTGTTGCTTGAGTTAGTGGG
>JACCDW010298601.1_pt1 | contig 49075 bp, 27 predicted proteins | sample 7449781 | NCBI WGS metagenome assembly JACCDW01 (sample SAMN15323449, study PRJNA562643) | freshwater metagenome | isolation source: river surface water | place: USA:Blue River Watershed | collected 2017-08-18
CGGCATAGTTGTGAGGAAATGCGTTACCAATATAGGAGATATTTCCTTTAGTTTGCCGCTTGTGAAAATGCCCACTAAAAACATATTCTTGATTTTGAAAATGATCACTTTGTAATTGTCCGTGATCGGGCATTTGCACCATAGCATTCATATAAAACAACGGTAATTCGAAATGACCAAAAATATACCGACTCTTAATTTTAGGCACAGCCTTCCATTCGTCCCCGACAAGCCACGGAAGTATTGTTACATTGCCTTCTGTGAACGGTTCTTTAATCGGAACAACATTAGGAAACAATCTCATGAACTCAAGAGAATTAATTTCTCGCTTATCTTTGTAAAAAAGATCGTGGTTGCCTAGTATAAAGTATACCTTTTCAAAGGACCTACTTAGGAATTCTAAATTTGACACCGTATAGTTCATTGTACTAACGTCAGTGCTGGCACGATTATGATGCCAGTCACCTAGAAAAATACACGACTCTGCGCCTTCTAATTTTGCAGTTTCGCAAAACCATTTAACAAATTCCTCGCAGTCAGTATTGTGTGTACGACTACCTGATTTTAAACCGAAATGAATATCGGTAAAACATGCTGCTTTTTTAAATAGATTCATATAATAATATTTTACAGAATATAGTTTGTAAAATCAATCCCAATCGCTGCCATCGACGGTTCCACTAACTACAGGGCCACTACCGCCTCCACTGTTTTGTCGAGTCCAGGATGGATTCATTCCGTTCATTTCTAAAATATCGTCTCTAATGTTTTGATTACGTTTCTCAATGTTGATAATTCTAACGAATGAATTAGTAACAGCAGCAGTATAGTAAGCAAAAGGATTATCTGATTTACTTTCATCGAATTGTAGTCCTATTTGAGTTAGTTGAAGAATGGCTTGACCCTTCATTTCATCGTTATATGTATAGCCTCGAACGTTGCCTCTTGTAGCATATCGATCGCATAATTTCAAAAACATTCGAGCAAGATTGTCAGTCATCTGTCCATGATCTTTGGAAAATTTTCCAGAAGAAATACTACCCTTCCAATGACTCTTTCCGACGCAGACTAGATTATCGTTTGCATCAAACTTCCAATGTTGAAAGGGAGGAAAGTTTACTTTTTCATGACTGTCTGCGGTATTCTTAAGAGTTTTTTTACGACCGGGCGCCAGCGGCACATGTTCAAAGGTCATTATTCTAAAAACTAAATCAGTTTTTGCAATTTTTTTATAGTCAATTTCAAACTCTTTAATAGGTAATTTCTGCCCTCGCTGTGCTGACTGTTCTTGTGCTTCTTTGGCCAATCTAGTGGCTTGATTACGTTTGGCTTCTGCAACAGTCCTAATATTGATTTTTTCTAAATTAGGCAGAATTATATCGTAAGTTGAATATTCTGGTTTGTCGAAAGTACAGTATGTGTTCTTACTTAGGTGTATTTCTCTTAACAGATCCTTATTTGTTAGGTATTTTATTTTTGGTACGGTCATCCGCGATCCTCCTGATAGAATAATAATAGCATATTTTTATTAAAATAAATAGATAAAATGGAGAAATTCAAGTGTCCTTATCACCTAACCCGTTAGCAAAACTTGTAACCCAAGTATCTTCTACTATTTCAACGGCTAGTTCGCAGGCCGGAGTAGCATTCACCCAAGCATCAACAGATCTTGGTAAGTTGAAATTAGATAACAAAATGGCGGACCTATCGGGCGCATCTGGAAATGCATTAGGTTCTTTCACTAGTAGTAAAGGAATAGGAGATCTAAAAAATATTGGCACCGGTATGGGTGGTGCAATATCCGGAGCATTTGCTGGTGCAGCCGGAGCAGCCCAGAGCCTTGTAAGCAAAGTTGGTTCTTTCGCAGGTTCTACTAGTAATATAACTGCTGACATTGCATCCTCGGTTAGTAAGTTAGGCGGCATCGGTGGACTTGCTGGTGGACTAGTGAATGCAGCATCTAAAATTAGTGGTGTAGCAGGACAAATTAATAACTTATTAAGTATGGCCAGAGCAAGCAATCTTCCTGCAGGTGGTGAAGCGTTTCAGTCTCGAGGTCCTGCTGTTAGCATGGAAGCCATCCCAGACAATGATTGGAGAGTTCGAATCAATTGCTCTTGGTCATTTTTTAATTCAGATTTATTTAACGTATTAAAAGCAACCGGCGGTGTAGTTTGGCCGTACCTTCCTTCAATAACATTGGCCACTAAAGCAAATTATAATACTGTTGACCCTGTGCATAATAATTTTCCATTCCAGGCTTATAAAAACAGTCAAGTCGATGATATTACCATAGCAGGAGAATTTTCTTGCGAGACCGAAACCGACGCTCTATATTGGATTGCAGCCACTACATTTTTTAAAACAGCCACTAAAATGTTTTACGGTAATAGCATGTACCAAGGTAACCCTCCGATCGTTTGTCAATTAAACGGTTATGGAAGTAGCATTTTTAATAATGTTCCTGTAGTGATCAAAAGTTTTCAGGTTGATTTCAAAGACGATGTAAACTATGTTAAATGTCAATTGCCACCATTGGCTAAACCGTCATGGGTTCCTGTGTTAAGCACAATCACAGTAGTTGTATCTCCGATTTACAATAGAAGTTTAATGAGACAATTCAGTTTACAAGATTATGCGGCAGGAAACACTGTAGGATATCTATAATATGGCAAAGTATAAAACTACAAGTCCTTATTATAGGACAAAGCAAAACAAATTATATCTTGAATTGCTAACGATTCGTCCTGTGCCTGCCGAGACTGATGATTTCTTGTACACGATCGAAAATCAATATGAAAATAGACCAGATCTTTTAGCCTATGATCTTTACGGTACTCCAAAATTATGGTGGGTGTTTATTCAACGTAACATGGATGTTATTAAAGATCCTATATTTGATTTTGTTCCGGGCACAAAAATTTATATTCCTAAAAAAACAAACCTAGAAAGGTATCTAGGATCATAATATGGATTTAGGAAATTTATTAGGTAAAACAGTTGTTGCTGGCGTTTCGACCGCTGTTGCAGCATTCGGAAAAACTTTTACTCCGCCGCCTGGTGGATTTTCTAAAGCACTGACTACAGGATTGCCAATTGCAGGTAATATTGCTAAGGGAATGGCAGAAGTAGGCGGAGCGGAAACTGCTGGAGCCAAGGAAGTAATTACCGCTGCCCAAGCATTAGCAGGAAAATTAAAATTCCAATCAGGTTCAAAATTTAATCCTAATAGAAAAGGTTTGCCTAATCCGCTTGAAGGCTTTGCATCTTATACCACTGTTTTTACTTTTGCATGTTTAAAAAAAGAAGAAGTTAACAATCCGTATCTGTACAGGAATAATGATTTTGTTGAAAAACAAGTAGTGTTTAGTTCTGCCGGAAGGTACGACAAAGAAAGAGTTCCGGTAGCAATGACAAGATATGGAGCACCCGAATACTATATTGACAATTTGTTTATTAACAGTACTATCGCACCTAATCAAGGTACCGGTGCTTCTAATGCACACGAAATTTCTTTTGATATCTATGAACCTTACTCGGTGGGATTGTTTTTACAATCGTTGAATACAGCAGCCTTATATTCGGGATATCCAAATTATCTAACAGATTGCCCTTATGTCTTAAAAATGGAATTTTTAGGATACGAAGAGGACGGCACAATTTATAGCGGAGCGCAGCCTAAATTTTTTGTAATGACGCTTAACAAATGTGATTTTACAGTTACAGAAGCAGGCAGCAATTATAAGGTTACTGCAACGCCTTATAATCTTGGTGGATTCACTGAAGTGATGTCTCAGACATTTAACGACATATCTCTCACCGGTAGTACCGTAGAAGAATTATTAGTAAAGAGCGATCGAAGTTTGCAAAAGGCGCTTAATGATATCGCACAAAAAGCAGCCAAGGGAGATGCGCCGTTAGTTGAGATACCGGATAGATATGAAATACATTTTCCAGAAAGTGCAAATAGTCCTATTCCCGGTGTAGAAGATACTGAAGGTAATAATAGTGCGACTATAAATGCTACTGAAAATTCTTCTAACTATAATATTAGAATAAAAAGTGCTGCCAATGCACAAAATGATACCAACTTCGACAGTAATCCAATCGGGCAATCATCTTTTGGATTTAAGGCCGATTCGGGAGGTAACTATGTTTCTCCTCGAGCCCAGGATGTGTACGATTCAGCGACCGGTTTAGTCAACAGAGATAACGTATCTATCAACCCAAAAACAAGAACCTTCCAATTTGGCCAGGGACAGAGTATTATCGCAATAATCAGTCAAGCGATTCTAAGTTCAGATTATGCTACAAAAGCATTAAAGGATGAAGGGGATGCGAACGGTAGAGTTGATTGGTTTAGAATAGATTGTCAAATTCAATTAACTGATTACGATACTAAACGAGGAAATTACGCTAAAAGAATAATCTATAGAGTTATGCCTTATAAGGTGCATAAATCTGTCTTTGGTAGTCCGGAATCTGTTCCCGATTACGGAACACTACAAGAAGAATTAATTAAACAATATGACTATATCTATACAGGGCAAAACAACGATATTATTAAATTTGATATTATGTTAGACACCGCATTTTATACCGCGATATCACCAACACCGCCTGCAGATGCCGGTCGTTCTAAAAATCAAGATACTCAATCTTCCGGAGAAGAAGAAAGAACAGCAGCAGGTCAGAGCGACGGTACTAACGGAGTCAAAGCACAGGCAGCATCGACGGGTTCCCCTACAGTAAAGAGAGATCCCGAAGCCATTAAATTACCTTCCGGCGGATCAGGACAGATTGATCCAGAATATCTAGTTGCTCAGAACTTCCAACAAGCATTCTTAGATAACGGTCAGGCTAATTTAGTGAATGTGAGATTAGAAATTTTAGGTGATCCTTACTGGCTTACTGATAACGGCATTGGGGGATATTTGCCAGGACCTGGAGAAACAGAAATGATCACAGAAGACGGGTCTGCCAATTATGAAATGGGAGATATCTATATCTGGATCAGACTTAGAACTCCTTTAGATGTTGACGCAGAAGGATCCGGCATGTATGATTTTTCAAACGGTAGTGTAGACAGCCCATTTAGTGGAATTTATAAAGTGACTCGCGTAGAAAGTAAATTTGCCGCCGGAGTGTTTACACAAGGCCTAGAGTGTTTGAGAATGCCTAAGCAACCTGGAGACTTTGCTTCACCGGTTACTCCTGATAATAAACCTTTATACGATCTCAATAAGAAAGAACCAGCAGATACAGGAGTCCTTGAAGATAGCGATTCTCTAGATGGAACATTGTTGGCGGGCGGTAATGAACCTTCTGAAGATAATACAGAAATAACCTATGATGTTTAAGGAATAGCATGGCGATTGATACAAGAAAACCGGAAAATGTAAGAGCCACAGATATAGGCAGTGGTCCACATCTCGCAAAAGTAGTGAGCCATATCGATCCCTCATTCATGGCCGGTCTTGAAGTAACACTGTTGAGAGATCAAGGTAACCAAATTGGTGACGACAATCAAACTTATACTGTGAAATATCTTACTCCCTTTTACGGAAGTACAGCGTACGAATTCATGGGACAAAATAAAGAAAACGACCAAGCATTTTATGATACGCAAAAATCATACGGTATGTGGTTTTCGCCTCCCGACATAGGCGTGACTGTTATGGTAGTTTTCATTAACGGCGACCCCGCAGACGGATATTACATTGGATGTGTTCCTAGTAGATTTACAAACCATATGATTCCTGCTATCGGCGGAACAACAACAATTGATATTGCAGCAGACGACAAGAAAAAATATTCTACTTCTCAACCTCTGCCAGTCGCAGAAGTTAATCGACGTGCTAATGATTTAGGTAATTCTACCGCGATAGACAAAATTAAAAAACCAGTTCATCCTATTGCGGATAGGTTTTTAGAACAGGGCACTCTTGAAGATGATGTTAGAGGTGTGACTACATCAACAGTAAGGCGTAATATTCCTAACATGGTTTTTGGAATATCTACTCCTGGACCTGTAGATAAACGATCAGGCGCTAAAAAAGAATTTGTAGGAAGAAAAGATTCTAAATCGCCTGCCCCTATTTTTGTAGGAAGACTAGGAGGAACGCAACTAGTCATGGATGACGGTGATGATCAGTACCAGCGTAAAACTCCAGCCAGCGAAGGTCCTGTAGATTATGCAGATGCCCTTAATGGAGAATCAGGTCAGCCTGATATTCCGTATAATGAATATTTTCGTGTTAGAACAAGAACCGGACATCAAGTGCTGTTACATAATAGCGAAGATTTAATTTATATAGGTAATGCCAGAGGAACTACATGGATAGAAATGACCAGTAACGGTAAGATAGATATCTATGCTAAAGATAGTATTTCTATTCATACAGAAAATGATTTTAACTTTAGAGCCGATCGAGATGTTAACATCGAAGCAGGACGAAACGTTAACATCAAAGCAACAGCCGATTACAGTCAAGAAGCCGATAAAGATGCTAACGGATTTGACAGTGGAAGAATACACATTGAAAGTAAACATGATTATAAACTAGTAATAGGGGCCAACGGATATATTACAACTACTCAGAATTTTAATGTAGCAACAACGGTGGCAAATTATTTTTCAGCAGGCGGTAATACCAATATCCTCAGCGGCGGAACACATTATGAAACAGCAGCGACAATACACATGAATGGACCTGCAGCAACTCCAGCAACTCCAGCAGTGACCTTAACAACCAAAGACAATATAAAAACAGATAATACGTTAGACTGGGCTGACACAAAGTATATTGCAGAAGAACCTTTAAAGAGCATAATGGCTAGGGTCCCTATGCACGAACCTTGGGCATTGCACGAAAATCAAGCCCCGCAATTTTTAACTCCGGACTTAACGGATAGGGAAGCATAAAATGGCAAAACTTTACAATCAGCAAACAGTCGCACGTAATGTAATATCAGTCGGACAAGAAGGGGCAAATGTTCATACCTATAAAGGGTTTAGTTCTACAGAAAATAAAACAGGTTTTAAAATATTCGACATCGATCTAGTTAAAAGAGATTTGCTTAATCATTTTTACATAAGAAAAGGCGAGAAATTAGAAAATCCAAATTTCGGAACTATAATCTGGGATATGCTATTTGAACCTTTCACAGAAGATGTAAAAAAAGCCATTGCGAAGAATGTGGAAGAAATTATTAATTATGATCCGAGAATACGGGTTAATTCGGTTTTAGTAGACAGCACAGATTATGGCATACGGATCGAAGCAGAATTGGTATATCTTCCTTTTAATATCAGCGAAGCCATACAGTTTGATTTTGACAAGCAGAATAGACAAGTTTTCTGAGCAGTTAATGATGTCAAATAAATATTAGATCGAGACATAAAAATGACAACTAACAGATTAAACAACTTAATCTTAAACCAAGATTGGACTAAGATATATCAGACATTTAAGAATGCGGATTTTAAATCTTATGATTTTGAAAATTTACGCAGGGTAATCATTGAGTATATCAGAGAAAATTATCCTGAAGATTTTAATGATTATGTTGAAAGTTCTGAGTATCTTGCTTTAATCGACGCTATTGCCTTTTTAGGGCAGAGCCTTGCTTTCCGAGTTGATCTAGCCAGCCGTGAAAACTTTATTGAATTAGCAGAAAGAAAAGAAAGTATTTTAAGACTGGCAAGGATGCTAAGTTATAATGCTAAACGAAATACTCCTGCTACCGGTCTTTTGAAGTTTGATACTATTAGCACCACAGAAAATCTTTTAGACAGTAATGGACGAAATCTCTCGCTTCAAACTGTAGTATGGAACGATCCAACAAATCCAAATTGGAACGAGCACTTTACTTTAATATTAAATTCCGCTATGGCTGATAATACCGAAATTGGTAGAAGCCAAGGTGTTGATACAATTCAAGGAATAACAACAGAACAATATAGATTTAGGTCTTTTAATAGAGATGTTCCTATATTTTCTTACACTAAATCTGTGGCCTCAAGAGTAATGGCATTTGAAATAGTGAGTACATCGTTTAAGGGAAAAGAATACATCTATGAAGAATCTCCTTATCCGGGAAATCAATTAGGGTTTGTTTATAGAAACGATGGAAAGGGCCCGGGTAGTGCTAACAACGGTTTCTTTTTAATGTTCAAGCAAGGAAGTTTAGAGTTAGCAGACTTTAATATTGCGATCCCTACAGCCAATGAAAAAGTCGCCATTGACGCGGCCGGAATTAACAACGACGACATATGGTTGTTTAGTTTAAGTTCTAATGGTATTCAAACTGACGAATGGACAAAAGTTTCGACGTTGGTAGGAAATAATATTGCATATAACAGTTTAAAAAACAATATAAGAAATGTATATTCAGTTATAACAAAAGAAAATGATAAAATTGATTTACAGTTTTCTGACGGAGTTTACGGAAATCTACCTCAAGGCAGTTTTAGAGTTTATTACAGAGTAAGTAACGGATTGAGTTATAGTATTATTCCTAACGATATGAGAGGAATAAGCATAGGAATACCTTATGTAAATTCTAAAGGTGAAGCCCACACGTTAACTGTTAGCATGAGTTTGAAGTATACAGTTACAGGATCTTCTTCAAGCGAATCGTTGGATTCGATAAGACAGAACGCACCAGCAACATACTATACACAAAATAGAATGATTACGGCAGAAGATTATAATCTTGCACCGTTATCGACTAGCCAAGACATTTTAAAAGTTAAGGCGATTAACAGGATTAGCAGCGGTATTAGTAGAAACTTTGATATCGTCGATGCTTCCGGAAATTACAGTTCAGTTGAAGTGTATGCCGATGATGGTTACATTTATAAAAATGAAAATGAAATAAATTTAACTTTTAAATTTACCGGTAGAATAGATGTTTTAAATTTTATTAGGAACACTATTGAACCAATATTTGAGAAATCTGATGTCTTTAATTTTTATCTATCTAAGTACACAAAGGTAACTTTTATTGATGACACAACGATATGGAAAGATGTAGCATCTGATAATTTTAGAAGCACTGGTTATTTTGGAACTACTGCTGATATCAATGCGAAATTAAAAACAGGAATTTATACAAACAGTTCTTTAAAATATCTTACTGTAGATTCTTTAGTAAAATTTATTCCTGAAACGGGATATGTGTTTAATAAGAAAAATGAAATGGTTTTAGAATCTACACTTAACGAAGCAGACAAAAAACAGTATATTTGGACCAAGGTAGTAAAGATAGCAGGAGATGGTACTAATGCTAATAAAGGAGTCTTACCTAACGGATTAGGTCCGATTCAATTTAGTGATATTATACCTGATGGTGCAGTTGCTTCTAGAATACTACCAAGATTTGTATCTAATTTGAATGCAAATTTAGAGAGCGAAATCACCGACCTTGTTTTGGAAAATAGTAATTTTGGATTAAGATACGATTCTCTAACAGCATCGTGGAAAATTATTACCTACAGTAATTTAAATCTATTAGATGATTTTAGTTTAGGTAAGTCTGGGGATTCTACCGGCAGCGGTTTAGATTCATCTTGGATCTTAGCATTTGTAAAAGAACCAGACAGATATGTTGTAAAAATTAGAACAATGGAATATGTGTTTGGCAGCATTAAAAAGAATCGATTTTATTTTGATGTTAATCAACGTGTATATGATTCAAGGAATAATAGAGTTGTAAAAGATACAGTTAATGTTCTTGGAATAAACACAGATTACACAAACATAACAGAATTAAAGAAAGATTTTATTTTTGAAATTAATGATACTGTTAAATTAGAAGACGGTTATGAAAGCAATGCCGAAATAAAATTAGCATTTGCTGACTCTGACAACGACGGTGTTATTGATGATCCTGACGAATTTGAAAAAATCGTTGGATCTGATGACCAAAGAAAATTTTTATTTTTTCAATATCAGACTAACGGAGACGCAGCAGGAACATATCAATTTATAGATGATTCGGATGGAAGCACATTTAAAATTGTGCAGAAAGAGTCGTTGATTACTTCTTATGATACATTTCCTGACGGTACTACTATAGTAGATGGTCAACTAGTTTATTTTTGGGATTCTTCCGAAGATGTTGTTAAGAGGATTAATAAATCTGGAGGAACCTTAACATACACTTTTGAAAGTACATATAGGGCCAACGTAGGAAAGTCAAAGTTAAAATTTCAATACATTCATAATGCGAACGTTGATCGTAGAATAGATCCTAGCGTAAGCAATATTGTTGACGTTTACCTATTAACTAAAACCTATGATACTGCATTTAGAAATTATGTTTCTGGGATCACAACAATCCCGGAGCCACCAACTCCAGACAGTTTAAGAATTAATTTTGGTGCTAATTTAGATTTAATCAAATCTATTAGTGATGAAATAATATATCATCCTGTTGGCTATAAAGTGTTATTCGGTAAAACTGCTGATCCTAAACTCCAGGCAGTGATGAAGGTTGTAAAGAATCCTACAAAAACTGTTAATGACAATGATTTAAAAGTGAGAATTATCAATGCAGTCAACACATTCTTCGAAATTTCAAATTGGGATTTTGGAGATAAATTTTATCTTAGCGAGTTGACAACATATATTATTACACAAACGGTACCTGATGTTTCTAATTTAGTTTTAGTGCCTAAACAACCAGGCCAAGTATTCGGAAGTTTGTTTGAGATACAGTCAAGATCAGACGAATTATTTGTAAGTGGTTTAACGGTTGACGATATCGAAATTGTTTCGTCGATCTCAGCAGCAGAAATAAATGCCAGCATTTCGCAGGTAGTTAACACGACATATTAAAAATGGCAGACAAGAAAACATATTCAAAAAGCGGTTTACCTATTAGAAAGACTTTAGATTTTTTACCTAAGGTCTTTCAAACTCCTACCAACGACAAATTTTTAGGATCTGCACTAGATCCGATGATGCAACCGGGTTCTTTAGAAAAGACCGTAGGTTATGTAGGAAAAAAATACGGTAAAACATTTAATGGTAAAGACATCTATGTTGACACTGATAACACATTAAGAAGTAGATATCAACTTGAACCTGCAGTTACTATTAAAAAGAATAACAAAGTTGAAAAATTTTACGATTATTTAGATTTTAAAAATATTATTCAATTCTTCGGTAATGAAAATGAAAGAGACAACCTAACTACCGGACATACTCACTATAGTTGGAACCCTCCTATTGACTGGGACAAGTTTATTAATTACAGAGAATATTTTTGGGTACCAACCGGTCCTGCTCCTATAGCAGTTTATGGCCAGAGCCAAGATATTATTAGTACATATAAGGTATCTCTCGGCACAGGATCAACCTGGATATTTACACCTGACGGTTTTACAAACAATCCTTCTATCACACTTTATAGAGGACAGACATATAAGTTTGTCGTTAGTGCTGCTAATAACGGATTTTTTATTAGAAGAAGTTATGACACAAAAAGTTTAGAGTATTCTCCAGATCGATCTTATCAAGCAGGCGAATTAGTTGTATTCGATGACAAACTATGGAGAGCCAAGAGAGACATTTTTGTAGGTGACGGCAGTACTATAGATAGTAGTAATCGAGATTGGGAACAAGTTGAAGATATAACAGGAAGTTATGTTTTAGACTATAACGGCGGAATCAGCAACAATGGTACTCAAAATGGAACTATCACTTTCAAGGTCCCATTAGATGCTCCTGATGTTCTTTATTACCAAAGCGGAACTGATCCTGATAGATTTGGAAGATTCATTGTTGCTGATGTAAAATCTGCTTCGAAGATCGACGTAGAAAAAGAAGTAATTGGTAAAGTTTCTTATACCAGCAGTAATGGAATCCAGTTTTCTAATGGCATGATCGTTACATTCGAAGGACAGGTTACTCCTGAAAAGTATTCTGTTGGCTCTTGGGTAGTTGAAGGAGTAGGATCAGAAATATCTCTTACCGCACTAGAAGATCTAGTAATTCCGGTCTTATCAAAAGATGTGCCAGAAGTATATTTTGACAATGACGGATTCGACACAGTGCCATTTGATGATGCTAGTGCATTTCCGGGATCTAAAGATTACATTACAATAAACAAAGGTAGTAAAGATGCGAACCCTTGGAGCCGATATAACAGGTGGTTTCACAGATCTGTATTAGAATACAGCAGTAAATTATCAGGGTCTGAATTCTCAGCAGACGAAAATGCTAGAGCAAAAAGACCTATTATTGAATTTAATTCAAATATTCAATTATTTAATCATGGCTCTACAGCCAAAGCAACTGTAGATTTTGTTGATGATTTTACCACTGATGTGTTTTCTCAGATAGAAGGCAGCAAAGGATATATTGTAGATGGCGAACCGTTGTTTGAAGGTGCTCGTTTATTAGTAATTAATGATTCGGATTCTCTGGCTAATAATAGAATTTATAAAGTTTCTTTTATTACACACAACAATGTAAAACAAATTTCTCTGGTGGCAACAGAAGACTCTGAATCCATCGAAGGAGAAGTTGTATTAATTAGATTAGGAGCCCAGAATAAAGGAAAAATGTTCTGGTATAATGGAACAATCTGGAAAGAAAGCCAACCTAAAACATTAGTAAACCAACCTCCTCTTTTTGATCTGTTTGACGAGCAAGGAAATAGTTTTTCTAACTCAAATCTATACACAACATCGACATTTGCCGGATCGAAGATTTTAAGTTATAAAATTGGTACGGGCGCAAATGATTCTGAGTTAGGATTTCCTATAAGTTATCTTAACATTTCTAATGTTGGAGATATACAATTTGTTTTTGATTTCGATGTTGATAATTTTAACTATACCGAATCGGGAGCGGTTATACAGATAGATGTTAATTCTGGATACTATAAAATAGACACAGAATATAAAAATGGTTGGACATTAACATCATCTACAACCTTGATGCCTATAATTGATAGTTACATAGTTAAGGATCAGTTAGATAAGGTTGTGTTGAATACTGTTAATTGGGAATCGTTTTTCTCTAATCCAGAAAACAAAATTTATTGGTACTTGAACGGAAATAAATTTAATCCTAGTTATCAACGAAGAGGAAATTCCTTTTTCTTAAGCAATTCCTTAAATGACGCTGATGTAGTTTCAGTTAAGTTGTTCTGCGATATTCCTCCGGATCAAGGTTATTATGAATTACCAACATCACTGGAAAGAAATCCATTCAACCAAGACATTGAATCTTTCACATTAGGCCAAGCCAAAGATCATATCGAGTCGGCACTTGAATTTAATAGCGAACTAGTTGGAACTGTATTAGGAACTAATAATCTTAGAGATTTAGCCGATTATACTAAGAACGCTAAACGATTTATTAAACACGCAGGAATTCCTGCTATTGCGATTCCTTTATTATGTGATAAAAATGTCAACATAATTAAATCGATATCTTATGCTAAGAAATCTTACAATGATTTTAAATCAAGATTTTTACAATTGGCAGAGGAACTATATCAAGAACAAGATCCTATAGATTTTGTCGATGTTGTTATTAATGAATTTGCAAGAGCAAAAACTTTTGAATCACCGTTTGCAAATTCTGATATGATTGGCAGCGGATCGTATACCGCAATAACATACGAAGTTGATGATACAGGAATCAATACATTTGCTCTAAACAAAGTATTTTCTTTATCAGAACCAAGTGATAGAGCAGTATATGTCTACATAGATAGAGAACAGTTACTCTACGGACTAGATTACACGTTCAATGAAAATTTTGGATTTGTTGTAATTAATAGGCCGTTAACAGAAGGTACAGTAATTGAAATACGAGAATATACTTCGTCTGCATTCAATCATATTCCACCAACACCAACTAAATTAGGACTTCATAAAAAATATACTCCGAGAATTTTTATTGACGATACGTACATAACTCCTAGAACAATGATTCAAGGACATGATGGAAGTTTAACCACAGCCTATGGAGACTACAGAGATATCGTACTTTTAGAACTAGAAAAAAGAATTTACAATAATTGTAAGGTAGAATATAATAAAGATATATTTGATCTAGACCATATTCTTGGCGGCTATTATAAAAATGCGCTGTATGATAGAAATGAATATGAAAGTATTATTTCTAAAGAATTTTTAAAATGGATTTCTGATACTTCTCTTGATTTTATAGAAAATAAGTATTTCGATTCTCAAAATAGTTTTACCTATACATATACTAGGATGACAGATCCTACGCAGCAGAAAACGCTGCCAGGCTGGTGGAGAGGAGTTTATAGGTGGGCATATGACACCGATAGACCCCATATGTGTCCTTGGGAAATGCTAGGATTTAGCGAAAAACCAACATGGTGGGAAACTGAATACGGCCCTGCTCCTTATACATCTAATAACCTAATTTTGTGGGAAGACTTAGAAAGAGGTATTGTAAGGCAAGGTAATAGACAAGGTATTGATGTTCGTTATGCTAGACCCGGATTATTAAAACATATTCCTGTTGACGCTGACGGTAAATTACTAAGTCCTCTTAATTCAAATTTCGCACAAGATTTTTCGTTAGTAAACAATAACGGTGATTTCATAGTAGGAGATCATACTCCTATTGAGCACTCTTGGTATATCAGCAGCGAATATCCTTTTGCTAAATTAATCGCAGTTAGTTTACTAAGACCTTTTGAATTTGTAACCACAGGAATATCCTTACCTAATGTATCTATAAACAGAATTGGTCAGGTTGTAGCAACCGGTACCAACAAGTTTTTAAAATTATCTGATTTATACAATAGTGACGACATCAGTCTTGGCTATTATATAAAAGCATATCTGCGAGATAAAAATTTAAGTATTACAAATTTTACAGATATTTTTGAAAACATAGACATTAATTTAAGCCACAGGCTGAGCGGATTCGTTGATCCACAACAGCACAGATTCTTACTAGATAGCAAGAGCCCACGTTCGACATCTGCAAATATTTTCTTGCCTATAGAAAATCAGCAGATTGTTTTTAATGTTAGTTCTCCTATAAGATCTCTTACATATAGTGCGGTGTTGATCGAGAAGACTACTAGAGGTTATAGAGTCAACGGGTACGATAACTTAGATCCTTATTTCAGATATTATAAACCGTTACAATCTAATAACGATCCGTTATTATCAGTAGGCGGTGTTAGTGAAGGTTTTATAGATTGGGTACCTGAAAAGTTTTTCGGAAATGGCATAGTTGTTAGATACGACAACGCATATTATAGAAGTCTAGAAAGCCATCAATCTACCGCAACTTTTGATAGTAAGAAGTGGAAAAAATTGCCAGATCTTCCTAAAACAGGAGCGACCACTGCCTATAGAAGAAGATTATTTAATTCACAACTACAGAAGATGAGTTATGGAACTATATTAACTTCCACTCAAGAAGTAGTTGATTTTTTACTCGGATATGAGAATTATCTAGAAACACAAGGATTTTCTTTTGAAGATTACGATACAGATTTAAAGGCTCCTAAAAATTGGACCACTTCATCTAAAGAATTCTTATACTGGACTCAACATAATTGGGCTAGCGGAGCATTAATTTCTCTCAGCCCAAGTTCTCAGTCTATCAATGTTAAATTTGATATCGGTGTTCCGGAAAATTTATTAGACGGATTCTATGATTATAAAGTTTATGGAAGTTCTGGAAATATTCTTTCTCCTTCCTTTATTAATTTTAATAGAAGTTATCAATCTTTAGTGGTTGAAACAACAAATACAGATGACGGAATTTACCTATTAAAAATTCACTTGGTACTCAAAGAGCATGTGGTTGTTTTTGATGATAGATCAGTATTCAATGATGTGTTATATGATAAAACTACAGGGTACAGACAAGAAAGAATCAAAGTAAGAGGTTTCCGTACAGTTGATTGGGACGGAGATTATACCAGTCCCGGTTTCCTATACGATGCAGTAAACATTAAGGATTGGCAACCGTTTGTAGATTACAAATTAGGCGATATTGTTTCGTATAAAGGAAAATATTGGACCAGTCAAAAAAATCACACATCAGTGGAACTTTTTGAAGATGTATATTGGTACATATTAGATCTAATTCCGAATGCTGGTTTGATCCCCAACTTCGATTTCAAGATTAATCAGTTTGACGACTTTTATAACTTAGATGCCGACGGATTATCGTCAAGCCAACGAGATCTTGGTCGTCATGCTATAGGTTATCAAACTAGAGAATATTTACAAAGCCTAGCAGAAGATGATGTAACGCAATTTTCTTTGTATCAAGGATTCATTAGAGAAAAAGGTACATCGAATTCTATAGTTAAGATATTTGATAAGTTATCAAAGACCGATGACGACAGTATCATTTTAAACGAAGAATGGGCTTTTAGGATAGGAACATTCGGCGGTACTGATCAATTATCTCAGGTTGAGTTTGATATTAGAAAAACTGATTTACAATTAAATCCTCAACCGGTAATTGTATTACCTCTGGATACAGGCGAAACTTACGAAGATCAATTTTTAAGAATTTATCCTAAAGATTTTATCAACTATTCAAAAGTTTTTGATACTAATATTATCGGAACAGCAGAATATAATTTACAAACTCCCGGATACGTTAAACTTGATCATGTTAATTATGTTGTTAAAAATTTAGATGATATTCTATCTATAGATATTACCAAACTTTTACAAGGTGATTATTTTTATATTACATTTGGTACTCCAGACTGGGATGTATTAAGATTTTATAAAGAACTGATGTTGGATGTTATATCAGTATCCAAGGTTAAAAATACAGTTACTTTAAATTTTGATAAGCCTCATGATATAGTAGTTGGAGAAATAATTGGCAGCGATTCTATAGTTAATTTAGTAGGATTTTTCAAGGTTAGCGCAGTAGGACCAAGGTCAGTATCATTTGAAGATACGGTTAATACCAAGGACCCGGAAGTTGATTATAGTTCATTAGTGAGAATTTATAGACTAGAATCTGCTCGTTTCAGAACAGTAACAGAATTAGATTCTCAGCAAGTTGCTCTTTTACCAAATAATTCAAAAATATGGTTAGACAAAGATGACACCAACGGATGGAAAGTCTACCAGAAAAATAAAGTTTATGCTCATAAATCTATAGCAGATTACGGTACAACAACTCCAGTAGGAACCGGAAAGGCAGTAGTATATTCTGATCTATTATCTCAAACTATTGTAAGCAGACCAGAACAGAACACTATCCTGATATACGTAGAAGGACCGGCCGGGTTGCATATCAAACAGGTATTAGTTCCGGGAGAAACACTGCAAGCATTGTTAAATTTGTCATTTGGTAATTCTATGTCAATCAGCCCGGATAGTAAATGGCTGGCAGTCGGTGCTCCTCTTGCTTCCGGAATCAATAGCGCATTTGTTGGTGAATGGAATCCTAGAACAAGTTATACTCAAGGAAACATTGTTGTTTATGGAGGAAAATTATGGAGAGCATTGATCAATATTGCGGCTGACCCGCAGGAAAATGATTCTTCTATTAATATTGCAAGCCAAGATTGGGAACCAATTGATCTACTTACATATAATCCTTCTGCAAGCACAGGAAGAAATTATTTAGAACAAGGTGCTGTGATACTTTATAGGTGGAACGGACAAGGCTGGGTGTTTAACACAGTTATTATTTCCCCAAGGCCTAACAGTAGCGAACAGTTTGGTCACGCAGTTGCAATGGCCAAAGATAGTTCAAATAATTATTGGCTTACAGTTTCTGCTCCCGGTTCTCAACAAAATAGAGGTCGTGTTTATATTATGAAATATGAAGACGGCCGTTGGAAGTATCACGAAGACGAAGCATTCATGGGAATTTACGACCCAACCGGAAGCACAGCGTATCCAGAAGGATCCATCGTTTGGTTTGATAACAAATTGTGGAGAGCCAAGGGTGATAGTACCACAGACGGTAGTTCAATTATTATTAATTCAGATTATTGGACAGAAATAGATCCAGTATCAACACAGAATTCTTTACCGACAAATGTTGCACTAGAAGACGATGGTTCTACCTTAATAAATGGATTATTAGGAGATCAAGATCTTAAAGAACTTACAAAGCAAGGTGAAGGTTACGGCTACAGCCTAGCAATGAACAAAGATGGTAGTGTTCTAGTTGTAGGAGCCCCAGATGCAGATAATCAATACTTTGCTAAATTCCGAGGCGAATGGGACTCTAGAATAGAATACGCAGAAGGTGATGTGGTAAGTTATAAAAATTCTTATTACAAATTAGTTGATGCCGAAGAAGATTCTAATGTTACCGATTCATCTATCACTAGTAAAGGTCAAGAGCCGGCAGGACTTCCATGGCTGAATGTAGGAGATAGTACAGGAAGGCCTTGCGGAAAAATTTACATATATGTAAGAAGTACTACCGGACGATATGAATTAAAACAGACTGTGTCTGCAGATAATGTGCAATCTATGTCTGCCATAGATGATTCTTCAATAATTCTAGGAATACAAACTGGCGACAAGTTTGGTCATGCCATAGATATAGATGCTGTTGGAAACAATATTGTAGTCGGAAGTCCGTTTGCTGATGCAGAATATATTAATCAGGGACTTGTTTATGTCTTTAACTCTTTAAATCCGTCCTTAGGATCGTGGAATTTAAAAACTAGATTAGAAGCATATGAGCAGATACACAATTTAGCGTTTGGTTCAAGTCTAAGTATAAGTTCAAATTCTGACAGGATCGTTGTAGGAGCCAGAAACTCTGGTTATTCAAGACCAACTAATTTTACAGATGGTACAACTTTTGACAAGAGATTTACAACGTTTAGCGAAGGTTCATTAATAACCGGAATGGTTTATGTTTATGAAAGAATTTCCGGAAAATATTTCCTTGCTGAAAAATTAGAAGCAGAATTTATTGAAGGTGAAAATTTTGGTGCTTCGATCGACACAGGATCAAATGTGATCGTGGTCGCGTCACCCCAATATAAAAATTCTTCAGGTGTCGAAATAGGAATGGTAAGATCTTTTAGAAAAGATCCTTCGATATCTTCTTTAGAAATACTTTCTGAAAAAACAAACCTAACAGACATCAAACAAATTAGAAATGTATCCCTCATTGATACACAAACTTCTAGAAAAATTTGCGATGTTGAAATTGTTGATGGTGCAAAATTAAAACTTGTAGGAACTGCCGAGGAAGAAATTAAATTCAAAACACCTTACGATCCTGCAGTTTATACCAACGGAAATGATAATGTTGTAGTAGATTCTGACATAGCATGGTTTACTAAGAATACAGGAACATTATGGTGGGATCTGAGCACAGCAAAATGGAATTTCTACGAGCAAGGGGATATTTCTTACAGGATTAACAGTTGGAACACCCTGGCTGAAGGATCATCTATAGACGTATACGAATGGGTAGAAACTAAATTACTACCTAGCGAGTGGGCGGCATTAGCGGACACTGCTCAAGGTCTTGCCAATGGTATATCAGGACAGCCGCTATATCCTAACGATAATGTTTATTCTGTTAAAGTATTAACCAGTCCAGTAACAGGAAAAACAACGGATACTCTATATTATTATTGGGTTAAAGCATCGACAATAATTCCAGATGGTATTCCTGGAAGAACAATGTCGGCTGCCGAAGTTGCAAGTCTAATTGAAAATCCGATATTATTAGGATCTCCTATAATAAGTTTTATAGATACTGATAAATTTTTGTTATCAAATTTTTATCCAAAGGTAGAAAATTCTACAATTACAATTAACGTAGAATTTTATTCAGATGATGTACAAAAAACTAATCTTGTACACCAAGAATATCAACTTCTAACTGAGGGAGTAGCAGACAGCCTGCCAGCAAAGAATTTAGAATCTAAGTGGTTAGATAGTTTAGTTGGCTTTGACCAAAAAGGCCAAACAGTTCCAGACCCAGACATCAATGAAAGAAGACGTTACGGTATATCCATAAGACCAAGACAATCTATGTTTAAAAATAGATTGTATGCTCTTAAACAAATTATAGAAAATATTAACGGAACATTATTAAAATATCCGTTCTCTGATATTATTTCTTTTGACGCATTAAACGATTTAGAAGAACCACCTAGCGATGTATTAAACGAATATGATTTAGTGTTAGACACACTAGGTCAATTAGAGCAATTAGAAAGCACTTTAAGTGGATTCTTTCCTACAAGAATTAAAACAGCAGCACTAAAACCAAATATAATCAATGGCGAAATAGATACCATTGATATTATTGATTCTGGATTCGGATATCAAAAAACTCCGTTTATCACAATTGAAGGCGGGGGCGAGGGCGCGACTGCGATTGTAGAAAAAGATTCCCAGGGACGTATAATCAAAGCAACAGTGGTAACACGCGGTAGAAAATATGATAGTGCATCGGTTAAAATTAGGAATTTTAGCGTTCTTGTAAAAATAGATGAAACAGTAAACGGATTCTGGAGCATTTATAGTTTTGATCCTTCCAGGAAAAAATTCTACAGAAGTAGGACTCAAGCATTTGATAATACAAAATATTGGTTCTATTCCGATTGGTGGAAAGACGGATACTCTACATCGTCTAGAATAGTTACAGAAATATCTGAATATTATAAGTTAGCGTCGATCGACTCTTCTATAGGCGATCTAATTAAAATTAACGAATACGGATCCGGCGGTTGGGCCATTTTAGAAAGGGTCATTGACGGTACCGGCGAGATAGACGGTACACATTCGTTGATCGCAAGATCAAACGGAACTATTCAATTTTCTAATAAACTTTATGATCAAACAAAGAATGCACTAGGCTATGATTTAGTCTCGGCATTTGACGATTCGTTGTATGATTCTAATCCATCTATAGAATTAAGAAATCTTTTACACGTTGTTAGAGATGTGATTTTTACAGGAGACCTACGAGTAGAATGGAACAAATTGTTCTTTAATTCTATAAGATATGTTTTCAGTGAGCAGGCATCGGTGGATTGGGCGTTCAAAACAAGTTTTGTGAATGTAACTCACAATGTAGGAGAATTGTTAAAGAAACCGACCTATAAAAATGATAATTTATCAGCCTATCAAGATTATCTAAATGAAGTCAAACCTTATAGAACAACGTTACGAGAGTATACTAGCCGGTATGTTACGAACGAATCTACAGGAACAGAACTAACTGATTTTGATCTTCCTCCTTATTTTGACGTACAAGAAAATAGTATATTACCTACATTGGCGTCTAACGAAATAATAAATGATAGTATTAGAAAATACTGGAGAGATAACAACGGATTTTCTATTAGTGAAATTAGAGTGTCATACGCCGGCGGAGATTATACATCTCCTCCTAAAGTGATAATAGAAGGAAACGGAACAGGAGCCGCAGCCAAGGCTTATATTTCCAATGGAAGAGTTAGTGGTGTTAGGATGATTTCAGAAGGTAGCGGATACACCGCTACTCCGGTTATTACTTTAGTTGGGGGGAATGGTTCTAGCACAAAAGTTGCTAAAGCGGTAGCCATCCTTGGCGATTCTAAAATTAGAAATTTTGATTTGACATTGAAATTTGATAGAATTAATAAACTAGGATTATACAATAATTTTGTTAAAAGCGAAACTATAATTCCTTCAGGTCGTTCTTCTGTTTATAATTTAAAATATGCTCCGACGTATAATAAAAATAACATCAGAGTATACAAAAATAATCAGATATTACCTTTTACAGAATATACCATTTCATTCTTTACAATACAAGATTCTGGATATACTGTGTTAAAAGGAAAAATTAGTTTTGACACACTACCATTAGCATCTGATAGTATCTATATAGAATACAGTATAAACGATTCATACCTTGATGCTGTTAATAGAATTAACAGATTCTATCTGCCAACTAAGGGAATGATAGGAAACGAGTTGGATCAGTTAATGACCGGAATAGATTTCGGCGGAGTTCAGATACAAGGAAACTTGTTTGAAGTTACCGGTGGATGGGATGCTCTTCCTTGGTTCTCAGATGGTTGGGATAGTGTTGAACCTTCAGGAGATTTTTATATTGTTGCTAGAGGTAGTACCACCGAAGTAACACTACCCGAAGCACCGACTCTAGGACAAATGATCAGTATCTATATCAAGAGATACGGTACAGAAAAATTCATAAGAATCGACGATCCTTACTTTGACCAGTTAGGTGATTCTTCGCAGATTACTAATTCAAATGCAATTATTCCGTCTATCGTAGGAGACGGCAGCACTACAACATTCCAGATACATGAATACGTTCACACTGAAGATGGCGATGTTTTAATTTTTAGACCTTTTGAAAGCGATGGTGCGGTAAACATTAATGATCCTAATATTATTGATACAGATATTACCGGCGGAACTTTTGAAAGTTTTGGTGGAATGTTTACAAATGCTAATGGATTTACTGCAGAAGAAATTTCAATTACCGGCGGCCAATTTACAAGTCCTGAACACGTTCCTGCTACTGAAGAAAATGTTCCCGGACAAGTATTAGACAGTTTAAGCATTAAAGTTTATCAGGTATCTCCAACCGGATCCGCTATCATTCACGGCAATAGATTTGTATCAGACGGTAGTACCTTGAGATATGATATAGGCGTTGAAGTGTTTGATGCTAAATCAGTATTGGTATATGTCGATGGAGAGTTGTACAACTATGCCAACGACAGCACCATAGATTATACAATAGACTTCGCTAATAACCAGGTATTGTTTGGAACTATTCCTCCAGTTAATTCATTCATTGAAATTATAGGAGTAAGTAAAGGCGGAATAGCAATTTTAAGTTACGAAACAATAATTGCTACAGGTGGTGATGCTTACTACATTACTCGAGTTGATACTGATCTAGTAACCAACATTATCACTACAATAGACGGAGTAGAAGAAGATCTAGGATTTACAGACAGCGGTGTTGTAGCAGAGGATCTCGGAATCGAATTGCCTACAGGAAAAGCCACTGTAAGATTTGCTATCAAACCGACACAAGGAAGTGCTGTAAAATTTATTATTTTAGGCCAGGGTTTAGATACTGATAGCAGCGAAAGATCTTTGGTTAGAGTTAATACTCAACAATTTGTAATAGACGATTCGAGTAGAGAATTTGAACTTACTGGGTTCGTGAACCTAACACGAGGTTCAGCAGCATCGTCGATGATTGTAGAACTTAATCAAAAGAAATTAAAAGGACCGGATACCTATTATGCTGTATACGATGGAACTAACAACACTATTCTTGTAGGTTCAGACCCGTTAGCAACAGTAACTTCTGTGTCTATTAATGTGTTTATTAACGGAATACCGCAACCGTTCGTTACTGCTTATATCTATAATGGTGCAACTAAACAGGTAGTTATCAGAGAAGATGTATTAAGTATTAATGATGTAATTAAAGTTGAAGTTACTAATAGTTCAGAGTATTCTTTAGACAATAATAAAATTACATTGATTCCGGACGTTGAAATTACACGTGGCGATATTGTAAATGTTACATGGTTCTCGGAATACCCTTCCTTAGACATGATATCGGATATCTATCAAGGAGGTCAGGTAGAATATCATCTAAAGAGAACAGCATTAGATATTAACTATCTATGGGTATATTACAATGGCGAAAGATTAAAGAGAGGAAAAGACTATACACATATTCCAAGTAGGAATACTGTAAAATTGAATATTTTAACAACCAAAGATGATATCATCGACATTGTTGAATTTGGTAACCTTTTATATAAAGATCCAAGATGTTTTGAAATTTTCAAGGACATGACAAACAAATATTTGTATAAGAGACATTGTACAGATCAAAATTCTTTATCTGCTGACCTAACGTATTTTGATACTAGTATTTCAGTAACTAACCCAGATTTATTAGACGATCCGTTACCTACTAGAAATATTCCTGGAGTTATCAAAATTGGTAATGAAAGAATTGAATATATGCAAAAAACCGGAAATGTTTTAACCGGACTAAGGAGAGGAACAGCAGGGACACCGATTAACAATTTAAACCCTGCTGGAACAAAGGTTATAAATGTAGGAATTTCAGAAACTATTCCATATTCCGATACTCAAGAAACAGTTGATTTCTTATTCGATGGATCCACTAGGACTATCGGACCTCTAGGTTTCGTTCCTACACTATCAACTCGAACATGGGAATATAATGCTGATACTTCGATACCTACAGGTTATGGTCCTTGCGATACTATAGAAGTTTTTGTAGGGGGTCGTAGATTGCGTAAAGATCCTATAAGAGTTTATGATGAATCTCTAGGACCTCAGACAGTTTCTAATAATGTGCTTAATGATGCTGAGTTTTCTGTAGATGGTATTACAGAGTACATACGTTTAACAGATGTAGAAAATATTACAGCAGGAACTAAAATTTTAGTGGTAAGAAAAATAGGAAAAATTTGGTATGATCGCGGTGAAACCACTGCAAGTACCGGATATTCGCTGTTATCTAATAATACTCCTATGGCGTTGTTCATAGATAAAAAGCGCACAGAATTACCATAATAAATACACGTATGGAGAATAACGAGTCTAAAATGCCCCAAAATACACAAAATTCACAGCCGACAGAGGCTAAGCCCAACGAAACGGGCGGGTTTCATGTCGAAGGACACATCAAAATCTACGATCCTGAAACCAAGGAAATCTTTATTGATAAGAGAAATGCGATTCATTATGAAAACATCAGTATTGCATTGGTAAATTCTTTATCAAACCAAGGTCAGGGAACTATCTATCAGATGGTATTTGGAACGGGAGGAACGGTTGTTGACCCAACTGGGTTGATATCTTATCTCACTCCTAATACAGTAGGCACTAATTCGAATCTTTATAATCAAACATATTCTAAAATTGTAGATCAAAACTCTGCAGAAAATGCAGATCCTACAAGAAATAAAATGGAAATACGTCATATCAGCGGGGCAACATATTCTGATATTGTTGTATCCTGTTTATTAGACTACGGCGAACCAGACGGGCAGGAAGCATTTGATAATAGTCAGAACATGGAAAGTGATTTTATTTTTGACGAATTGGGATTACGAAGTTATAGTCCTGACGGTGTAGGAAAATTGTTGACTCATGTTGTATTCCACCCTGTACAAAAATCATTAAACAGATTGCTTCAAATCGATTATACGATCCGTGTGCAGAGTTTAACAAGTTTTAGTGAGGTATAACGATGGCATATAATGTAAATTACAGCGATGTCGATACAAAAACTGCCATTCGTGTAGAAGATAATACTCGAAATGTAGATACTAGTTTAGTTTTTCCCGGACGTAACTCTACCGATTACGGTAGAATCGTTGCAGAAAACTTTTTACATTTACTAGAAAATTTTGCCAGTCCTTCGGCACCGATTAACCCAGTTGAAGGCCAATTATGGTACGATAGTTCTAACGGAACATTAAAGATTTATGATAACGTAAGTTGGAAAGCGGCATCTAGTATACAAAAATCACCAACCGCTCCATCAGTGAGCGCAGACAAAGTAGGTGAAATCTGGGTCGATACAGTTAAGCAGCAGTTATATGTTTGGTCAGGCGCTGCATGGGTATTAGTTGGTCCAGAGTTTAGTACAGAAAGCGGTTTACGAACAGGATCAGTAATTGAAACTATTAATGATTCTGATAATACCCCTCGACGAATTGTTAAATTATTAGTCGAGGATGTGCCTGTTGCTATTATTAGTAAGGACACGTTTACACCCAAGACGACTATTCCAGGTTTTGATACTATTCGATCTGGAGTAAACGTTAGTCAACCAAATGACGCTGCCGAAATTGCAGCCTTTGAAGGAGGCACACCTGTTATTAATGGTGTCGCATCGAGTGCAGACGGACTTAATATCAACTCAGAATTTGTTACGGCTGCTACCTTTCTTAGAACAGATAAGCCAAACACCACTGAGTTCGGATTAACTATTAGAAACAATGCTGGACTAGTGTTGGGAGCAGATAGTCAATTTAAAATTATTAATACTTCTACAGCGGCTAAAATTTATAACGGTACTGACGGAAGTTCTTTAGATCTTGATATTAAAAGAGATGGTGTACAATATACTACTATTAGAATTATCGGGGATAAAGTCGGTATTAATGTCGAAAGCCCGCAGTATCAGTTAGACATTGACGGCACAATAAAAACAACTTCGAACATTATCATCTCTGGAACAGACCCTGCAGTTAATTTCGAAGCAGGATCTTTTAGAACGGCAGGCGGTGCAGCCATTAGTAAAAATCTTCTTGTAGGCACAGACCTGCAAGTAAATGGATCAATTGCATCTTCTGATATATTACCAGTCTCGACATTGGTTAACAGTATTGGAAGTTCAACTAAGAAATACAAAGAAGTGTACGCCGAAACAATTAAGGCAGATTTTTTACAAGGTGTTCTAAATGGTGACATTGCTGGTAATGCAAGAACGGCTACAAATCTTAGACAAATTTCTTCTTTTCAGATATTAGGCGATATAGAATCAAACATTGTAACTTTCGATGGAGCAGTTGGTGGTTATACTAAACAGTTTACTACACAATTAACATCCGAAATTATTAATAATAAACCAGAACCGTTTCCGAACGTTTCAACAGAAGACGATTTTATTTTAACTTTTAGAGAAGGAACAGGTCTCTTAAAACAATCAAGAGATGTATTTGTCTATGACCTAGCAGTACCAATTGGTGCGATTATGCCTTATGCAGGTTTAAACGTTCCTACAGGGTACTTATTGTGCGACGGTTCAGAAGTAGAAAAGGCCAAATATAGTAAATTATTCGATGTGTTAGGAAATACATACGGCACTCCTACAAGAGGAGTTAATACTTTCGTTCTTCCAGATTTAAGAGGCAGGTTCCCATTGGGTAAAGATTCGATGGATAATGGACAAACTGTTCCAACAACTACAGGTAGACCAGTTGATTCTGGTGGTGGTGCTGCCGGACGTGTTCCCGGTTCAGGCGCTGCCAATTTAGGTGGATCCGGTGGTGCTCCTTCGACTACATTGACACTAGGAAATCTTCCTGACCATGAGCACACGTTAAGACCTCCCAACAGCGACAGGCAATTTAATGTAGTGAGAATCGATTCGGCAGTTGTTAGTGGTGTTGCCCCTGGACCCGGTTTAGGACCAACTGCCCCTGGACAAGCACAATACCTCAATAGTTCTGGAGGAATCAAAACAACAGTTTCTCTAGCACAACCAGTGGCTACGTTGAATCCTTATCTAACATTGAACTATATTATTCGTTCTGGCCCACCAGCATTCTAATGGAATAACATATGGCATATATTGTAAACAAAACAGATGGATCGGTAGTTGCTACGGTAGCAGATGGACAGGTAGATGCTCTGTCAACTGACCTAACACTTATCGGAAAAAATTATAGCGGTTTTGGCGAATTTTTAAATGAAAATTTTATCAAAATATTAGAAAATTTTGCTAATAGTTCAGAACCGGCTAACCCTATTAGGGGGCAGATATGGTTTGATACTAACGAATCTAAATTAAAAGTTTATTCAGGAGTTCAGTTTCAACCAGTAAGTTCAGCAACGATTTCTAGCACTCAGCCAGCGAATCTCGGTGTGGGTGATTTATGGTTTAACGATGTTGATAGACAATTATATTTTTGTTTTGACACTAGCGGAAGCGTCCTATTGTTAGGGCCTTCATATTCATTGACTCAGGGACGAAGCGGATTTGAAGTAGTTAATGTATTAGATAATCAAAACCAAGAACGAGTAATAACAAAACTTTGGAACAACGGATTATTATTAGGAATTTTTTCATCAGCAGCCTTCCAACTTAAATTACCTATGTTGGGTTTTGGAACAGCAGGTAAAGCAGTTATTCCTGGATTCAACCAAGGAGAACTCGTAGGCATCAAATTTGATGTAACCGCCACCAATGCTGAGAATTTAGGAAATGAACCGGCCTCGGTCTATTTGAAAAGAAATACAGATAACATCATTAACGGCCAATTAACGATAACTTCTAATAACGGATTGTTAGTAGGAGACAGCCAACAAGCCCAGTTAGTTGTGGTAGATGGTAACGTTCAGATACAAAATGATGCTGAAAATAAAAATATTACAATCAAGGTAAAACGAGGAGCAGCGGTAGATGATGTAATTCAAATTTCTACTTCTGATCAAACATTGTACCTATATGGTAATAATGCTGCAAGTTCAACTCTTATCGGAGGCGATCTTACAGTAAACGGTGATCTTACAGTAAACGGAAATACCACTACTGTTAATACATCAGTATTAACCGTTGAAGATAAAAATATTGTTTTAGGAGATTTAGGTGATCCTGGAAGTAATAACGATACCTACGCCGATGGCGGCGGAATTATTTTAAAAGGTTCCTCTGACCATGAATTGTTATGGTCATCGCCGGAAGGTGCATGGATTAGTACTGAACATGTAGTACTTGAGACAGGAAAGGGTTTTAGAATTAAAGATCCCTTCGGTGTCGTTAGAGAAGTATTAACATGGAACAGTTTAGGTCCTAGCATTACAAGTATTCCAGGTGTTACTTCTTTCGGTACTCAAACAACTTTAACTATTGGACCAGAATTGCCCCCAGGATCAGGCAATCCCCCTACACCATATTTAAGATTACAGGATAACAGAATTACTACACTGATTTCTAATCAAGATTTAGAGATAGAACCAAATGGCACAGGTAACGTTGTATTAATAGGAAGTCCTAGAGTAACAGGTATGGCGGATCCTGTAGACGCACAAGATGCTGCTACGAAAGAATATGTTGATGAAGAATTAGAAACAAGAAGTCTTGTTTTTAGTTTGGATATCTCCGATGCTATTTCTAATGCAGGTATAGCAGTTTGGTTAACACAGGTAGCACCCCCTGCAGAATTCAGAAACGGTACTAATGCTAGAATTTTATGCACATCATTGTCGAACAGTACTTCAACCTTTAATATTAATACATACCTTTCTACATCAAGTACAGAATTTATTACTCCTGATGCTCCTGGATCGTTGGTTCCCGGAGGAACCGCATTCGGTGTTAATAACGTAGCATTCTCAACAGCAACACTACCAGCACCTCCTATATCCGTGTTTAGGGTGGTAAAATTATATCGTCTGGTTGGTGGTGCTTGGACATTTATATCATAATTAGGAGCGAAGAATGTCTTATGTAATTAATAGATACAGCGGTAGTCAACTAACAGTAATTGATGATGCTACTTTAGATACATCAACTAGTGTTACACTCGTTGGAAGAAACTATACCGGGTACGGCGAAGTACAAAACGAAAACTTTTTATTTTTATTAGAAAACTTCTCTAACAAAATTGCACCGCCTAGACCGATATCTGGTCAATTATGGTACGATACTGTCAATAACAGATTAAATGTTTATAATGGTGATGATTGGAGATCAGCAGCATCTGCTGATGTTTCAGATTTACCCCCGGTGGCCACTTCTGGTGCTGTATGGTTAGACTCGACCTCGAACCAACTCTATGTTTATAATAATGGATGGAAAATTATAGGTCCTGAAGCAATAGCAGGTTTTGGTGCAACAAAACTAGAAAGTATAAAAGTTAAAGATACTCTTAATGTTGATAGACCTGTTATATTAATCAAAATAGATGATGTTATACACGGAGTTATTGCTAATGCTACATTTGTAATATCAGGAAATACTCCTATAGTAGGGTTTAATAATTTAGTAACAGGCATTAATTTACTTTCTGGTTTTAATGTCAAGGGTAATTTAACAGGCAATGCAGACTCTGCATCATCATTACTCACAGCAAGAAATATTAACGGAGTTCCGTTTGATGGAACAATTAATGTAACTGTAAAGGCTTCTACAACTCAACCATTGGTCGCTGGAGACTATTTAATAGGTTCAAATTTTGACGGTGGATCGAGAACCACATGGGACATCAATGCAAACAGCGAAAATGTTATTGGAAGTGTTGTTGCTAGAGATTCCGCAGGAGATTTTGCTGCAGGAAATATTACAGCCAATAATTTTGTGGGCAACCTATCTGGAAACGTTTCCACAATTACAGGGACTAGTACATTTAATATTATTGAAGCGCAAGAAGTTAGAGGACCACGACTTGTGGGTAATGCAAGTTCAGCATCTAGACTAGAAGTAACGAGATTGATAAATGGTGTTGAATTTAATGGAACACAGGATGTAACAGTTCCTGCAGAAGCATCAACCTTAACAGGTTTTAGATTAGCCAACAACGTTATAGAGTCTAGCCTTACTACAGTGGGGACATTAAACTCGTTGTCAATTGCTGATCCTGGTTTAAATGTATCGTCAGGCGCTATCAAGATATACAACAGCCAGACAGAAAATCTACCTTTAATAGAAACTGAAAATCCAAACGGTTTAAATTTAAGAATTAAAGATACTTCAGTACCTTCTCAAAAAACATCTTTATTTTTTGTTAGCGGTACAAAAGCACTTACATTAGGAGCACAAGGAACAGCGTTAATTGCTCCCGAAACTAATGCCGGTGTTGATTTAGGATATAATGATAAAAGATTTAATAGATTTTTCTCTAATTCTGTAAATTCGCCAACTATTCTTGCACAGACTATTACTTCTACAGCAGGAAACAATTCTATTGCAATGAACGGAGACCTAACAGTTTCTGGAAATTTAACAGTAAACGGTACAGTTACTACAATTAATTCTATCGATGTATCCATAGATGATTTAACTTTTACTATCGCGGCCAATACCACTAGTCAAGTATTAGCAGATGGTGCTGGGGTTATTATTAATGGCGCCAATGCAAGATTCTTATATGATGCTACTGGTGATAAAATGACCCTTAATAAGACGTTAGACATGGGTGCAAACAATGTAATTACTACCGGATTATTTCAAGGCGTGGCAACTAAAGCACAGTACGCAGATTTAGCAGAACGATATCAGGCAGATAACGAATATACACCGGGAACCGTGCTAGAATTTGGTGGAGATTTTGAAGTTACTATTGCTGAAGATGAAACAAGACGTGTAGCAGGCATAGTGTCTACTAACCCTGCCTATGAAATGAATACAAGTCTAGAAGGTCAAAATGTAGTGTCTATAGCGTTGCAAGGTCGTGTTCCTTGCAAAGTCCGAGGCAAGATACGCAAAGGGGATATGTTGGTCAGCGGCGGCGGTGGTTATGCTAGACCCACAAGTGATCCGAAATTAGGAACTATAATCGGAAAAGCATTAGAAAGTTTTGAAGGATCCGATGGCGTGATCGAAGTAGCAGTGGGTAGACTTTAAAATAAATACATTGATAATTTGGAGCAGATAAATGGCATATGAAGTAAACAAGTTTAATGGTACATTTTTAACGTCTGTAGCAGACGGAACCATTGACAATACCACAGATTTACGCTTTATTGGTAAAAATTATGCCGGTTACGGTGAGATTCAAAATGAAAATTTTCTACATCTATTAGAAAATTTCTCTAACACCACCGCACCGCCAAAACCAGTAACGGGACAAATTTGGTACGATTCCACCTTAAAGAAATTAAAATTTTATGACGGGTCTAAATTTAAAATTGCCAGCGGTGCCGAAGTAAGTACATCTGCTCCCACAGGACTTGCTGCTGGAGATTTTTGGTTCGACGAAACAGCCCAACAATTATATACCTGGACAGGACAAGAATTTGTTTTGATTGGTCCTGCCGCCGCGCCTGAATTTGGTAATAGTTCGGCCGTAGGTTCAGTGGTACAAGATACTAATGGATCAGCCCATAGTATTATTAAACTGATTGCCGCAGACGTTGTTGTCGCTATCATTAATAGTGACGCAGAATTTGAGTTAGGTTCTAGTTTTAGAATTCCTGGCTTTGATATCATTAAACGAGGCGTAACGTTAGTCAATACATTAAGTGGATCTAATGGAGTAACTTCAGCCGGAACAGGATTTTTGTATTGGGGAACTGCTTCGAATGCATTGAGATTAGGTGGTCAAGATGCTTCAGAATACCTAACGAAATCTAATACGTCGTTCACTGGCTCAGTAACTTTTCCTGATGCAGGATTTAGATTAGGTCAAGATTTAGATTTACACATATTTGTTGAAACTAGAGATCCTAACCAAGTTGATTCGTTGAGAGATGAAGATCAACTAGTGCTGAGTCAGACCAGTAGAGACCAACCCATTACATTTAGAGTTCAAGTAAACGATACTACTAAGATTAACGTTGCAAAAATTAAAACTACAGGAATTAATCCGGGTGTAGGTTCTTTCTTTTCACTAGGAACATCAACATACAAATGGTTGAATGTTTTTGCCGACACATTCACGGGCGATGTAACTTCAACCAATATCTCAGCAACAAATATTACAATTTCAAATGCGCTAGGCGGACTTAAAGGAAATCTTAAGGCCAATGATGATACAATCGCATTTGATAAATCTAGCAAAACATTTTTTGGAACATTAGGAACAACCAGTAATAGATCGCTGGTTTACGGAGATTTAATTGGCGATGTAACCGGTTCAGCAACCACCGCTTCTAGATTGGGATCTTACTCTCCTAGTATAGCCTCTGGAGCAGAAACAGTTGCAGTGCGTGATTCTAGCGGTGCAATTACTGCGGATTCGTTCATTGGTACTGCTTCTAAAACAGATAGATTAAAAATAGATAATGCCGCAACAGATACAGATCCAAATTATAAAAGCGCAAAAACTACAGCAACAGGTAGTACGATTGTAGCAAGAACTGCCGATGCTGATATTTTTGCAAGAATATTTGATGGAACAGCAACAGCAGCAAGATATGCCGACCTTGCAGAAAAATATCTTGCTGACAAAGAATATGATGTAGGTACAGTAGTTTCTGTATGCGAACACGGCGAACATGAAGTTGAAGCCAGTGTTTGGGGACAACGTGCGATCGGTGTTGTTAGTGCTAATCCTGCATTTATGATGAACAGTGAATTAGAAGGCGGTACATATATTGCTCTTAAAGGCCGAGTTCCAGTAAAAGTAATAGGTGTTGTTAAAAAAGGACAGCGATTAATTGCAGGCAATGACGGTTGCGCAGTTGCAGCAGTTCCCCATGCTAATGATGTTTTTGCTATCGCACTAGAATCTAGTGACGATTCAGGAACAAAATTAATAGAAGCGATTGTACTATAAGGATTCAACATGGCCAACTCGGGCGAAACAATTCTGGCAACTGACTATAATGAAATTAGAAATAAAATTGTAGATGTTATGGGACCAGGCTCTGCCTCTTATGGGTACGGCCAAAGCATTATAAGTTCTCCAGTTTCTAACCTCGAAAGTGTCACTAAAGTACAATGGGATAATCTAAGATTTGATATAATCAATGCACGGGTTCATCAAACAGGAGAACTTCCTAGCATTGTACAGGTTTCAACTACTGATCCTATTCGATACAGTGCTGCCAGTCCAAATTATCAATATAACATTATTGCAGATACTGCAAGATCGGAACGTTTTAATGTAGGAACAGGACAATTTGCTATTACTCCTGCAGCCACAAGATCAACATCAGTATCGTGGAATGCGTCTCAAACAGTGACATTAACAGTTTCTTTTTCTACAGCACAACAAGCGAGATATTTTTTTAACAGCGGCGGGAAAGTGAGATTTTCTAGTACCAGAAGCGGCGGGACAGTTAGTCAGCAAAATCAAGCATGGACTAATTTGTTAAGCAGTGCAGGTACATCAGATTTTGGCGGAAATTCGCCGGCGGTATCTTTTTATAATTTAACAAGTAGTCCTCAAACGTGTTTTTCTTATTCTGCTACTTCTCCTTATTCTGCTAACACATATAGAATTAGTGCATATTGTAATGTTGCAAACAATTCGGGCGGAACAGCAACACAAATTAATTTTATTGTCACGTACACAGATGCATATATAGATTTAAATCCTGCAACACCGCCGGGAGATAGTGTAGACGGTACATTAACGTTGACTGTTGAACAGATTAAAGCCGCAGGCACCTTGTTGCCGGTAGGAACTTTTTCTGTAACAGCACCGACATATTCAATTACCGCGTTCAGCGGTTCTTAAGGGTTAATATATGTTCGAGGTAAAAAATGCCTGTTAATGATTTAGTAAGGGTCCCGGATTATAATAGTATAAGAACAACCATTGTAAACGTAATGGGTACAGGTTCTGCTACGGCCGGATACGGCCAAACCATTTTGTCTAGCGATGTAGCGGTAAATGATTTTGTAAGTAAACCGCAATGGGACAATTTAAGATACGATATTGTAAATGCTATTGTCCACCAAACAGGAACATTGCCAACTATACATGAACCAGCAGTAGGCGAATTAGTTAGATACGCTTCTAACCTACCAAACTTTCAATACAATACATTAGCCAATCAGGCAAACACAAATAGATTCGATATAGGAGCAGGTCAATACGCTGTTGAACCAAAGGCTACACAAACTAACACTGTTAGTTTTTCTAACAGCATCTCGACAACAGTTACGGTTACATTTTCTTCTTCGGATCAGGCAAGATTTTTCTTTAATAGCGGGGGGAAAATAAGATTTTCTTCGCAATTCGTTGATAGTCTTGGAACAAGTCAGAGTTCTGGTTGGAGTACAATTTTACAGAATTTAGGTACTGTAAGTTTTGGAGGTAACACTCCTGCAATAAATTTTTACACGTTAACTAATTCCCCGCAGACATTTTATAATCAAGGTATTTCTGGAACTTATTCTATGAATACTTGGCGATTACAGGCTTATTCTAATGTAGCAAACAACTCATTAGGAACAGCAACTATACTTACTTTTGTTTCAACCTGGATAGATTCATATACGGATCCAGGTTTTCCACCACCAGGGGACCTTGTACAAGGTTCTATGACATTAAACGTGAGTCAGTTGAGAGCGACCGGTGCATTATATCCCTCATTGGTGGCTAACTCTTTCAATATTGCCGGACCATCAACTTACTCTATTACTCCAATTGCAGGTAGTTAAGGAATGAAAAGATGGCTAAATCCGATTTAATTAGAGTTCCGGATTATAACAGCATCCGAGATGTGATATCTCAAGTGATGACTAATTCTTCCGGAACCTATGGGTACGGCCAAGCACTGAACGCCAGCGAAGTTGTTGTAGGAAATTTTGTTACTAAAGCACAATGGGATGCTTTAAGATATGACATAATAAATGCATTGCTTCATCAAACAGGTGTAGTTCCTGATATAGTTTCTCCTTCAGTAGGCGATGAAATTACTTTTAGCGATCAGCAGCCAAATAGCCAATATTCAGATTTAGCAACTATCGCCAGTAATAACAGATTTGATATAGGATTAAATCAATACGCAATCGAAAGTCTTGCTAATCGTACCGAAGATGTGATTTTTAATGTAACCTTACAGACCACTGTAACTGTTTCATTTACCGATGCAAATCGTGCTAGATGGTTTTTTAATAGCGGCGGAAAAATAAGATTAAATTCTAGTTTTGAAGATACAATAGGAACAGATCAAAGTTATTCTTGGACAGTCTTGACATCAAACACCGGTACTCCGGCTTTCGGAGCAAACACATCACCAATTGGATTTTATTCATTAACTAATCAAGACAAAGTATTTTTTACCTATAATATAGGAGGAATATACAATCAGAATTCTTGGAGAATTTTAGTAAGATCGGATGTTGCTGACAACTCTAACGGCGGTGCGACCCAATTAATTTTTACAGTACAATGGGTTGATAGTTATGCTGATTTAATGGATGTTGGTCCCGGAGATCAGGTAGCAGGCAGGATGACTTTAAATGTTTCTATGTTGAAACCTACTGGAGTATTATACCCAGGACAGGCATCAGGATCTTTTAGCGTATTGCCTCCTTCGGGAACAGCAATATCACAATTTGAATCTAATTTTAGTTTGCCGTATCCTGTTATTAGATCTTTCATCGCAGTTCCAAATCCAGCAGATTTTGGTTCTCCGTCTACGTTACAATGGAGAACTCGTAATTCTATCTATACTTGGATTGAAGGTATAGGTAGTGTTTCAAATACTGGACCATTCTCAAGCCAGAGCGGACAACTAGCGGTATCAGAACCATTTACAAAAACATTTACACTTCATGCTTCGAACAGACTAGGTGAAGTTACATCAAGTAGAACTTTAGTTATAAATCCTGCCCCGGTTCCTAGATACGTTTTAAGTGTATCACCTCAAGATTATGTTAATGAAGGTGGTACAGTAACCTTTACATTAAGAACTGAAAATGTTTCAAATGGAACAGTTGTTCCCTTTACACTGAGCGGAATATCTAGTGCAGACATTGGGGGATCTCCGTTAACCGGTTCTTTCACGGTAAACAGTGGAATAGCATCAGTGACCTACAATATAAGTGCCGACTTAACGTCTGAACCTAGGGAAACATTTACATTAGAATTGAATGGTGGGTTAGGACTTCCGGTAAGTGTTAAAATTAATGATACTTCTCAGACGCCTATAGTAATTCCGCCTCCTACAGTTAGTGTTATTTCCAATGTAAATTCTGTTGCAGCAGAGTCGCCGATTGTGTTTACAATCACTACATCAAACGCAACATTGGTTTATTCAAACGGATCGAATCTTTCTAGTATTGCAACTACAAAGAACATTAGTTCAGTTATTCCTATTGGGGAAGTTATTGAAAGGCCACCGTCTGTTGGATCGTATGTATACGTAGTAACGGCTATAGGACCGGGAGGTACAACTACTGCAACAAAAGCATTTACTGTTACGGTTCCAGTTGCACCTCCTGCACCGCCCCCACCACCACCACTGCCACCACCACCGCCTCCGGCGCCAGAGCCTCCACCGCCTCCACCACCACCGCCTCCGGTCTTTAGAAGCGGTCCTCCAGTTTACGGAAAGGATATAGGATGGGTGAAATCTACATACTCGGCAAGTAATTGGAGTCAGTTTATGAGAGATTATTCGATTTCTTATAATGATACCTATGACATAAGAACAGCAAGTTTTGCTACTACTATCTACATTAGAGATGCCGGATATTATAGAGTTGTAGGAGCGGCTGACAACGGCGGAACAGTAACTATTAACGGAGAATCTAGGTCTATAAGTAATTTGTTCCAATCTCCAGGATCTTCTCAATTTTCATTGCCCTCTGGCGAATTAACGATCGCTGGAACCTACACCAATTCAGGGGGAAGAGGTAGCGGAAATCCGGGAGGTATCGCTATAGCGGTTTACGATCAATCTAATAATTTAATTTGGTCTACTACTGCATGGCGAAACGGTACATATTCTTACAGATATCAAATCAGATAATCACTTTATTTCATAAACCTCTATACCAGGCTATAAATAAACTGGTAGTTTAATGGAGGTTTTATGGAAACTTTACTGAAACAAGCACTCGAATTTTCAAATTATAAACAGTCGCTTGCTGTCCAAAGAAAGACGTTAAAAGAAAGAATCGACGGTCGTTTAACTTTTGGACATAACGGCGGAATTTTTAAAATTGATAGAAGCCTAGTAGCCTTTATTCAATTTTTAATCGATCAAGAACGTATCACTGATGTTGTGTTATTAGATGTTAACGAGAATCCTATTCTAATCAAGGATCTTACATCTTTCAGAGATGACATCTTAGACAGATATTTTACTTCAACAAACGAATATTATCAGGAATACGAAAAAATTCGTAAAAGTAGATCTGTGGAAAAATTGGTGGATCTATGAACAACGGAGTTCTGTTATTTGCACATAATAACAGAGAAGTTGATTACGCTCTGTTATCGATCATCGCCGGCGGACTGGCCAAAAAACATCTAGGTGTTCCTGTATCATTGGTTACTGACAAAGAGACCAAGGAATGGATGTCAACCTCTGGAATTTTAGAAAAGGCTGAACAGGTCTTCGATAAAATTATTTTAACGAATCGAATTGACAATAATAATATTCGTAAGTTAAATGATGGCAATCAATCAAAGTTAGTCCCATTTCTTAACGCAACTCGGTACCAAGCATACGAGTTATCTCCCTACGATAGGACCTTACTTATAGATTCTGATTTCTTAATTTTTTCCGATCAACTATCTAACTATTGGGACCATCCTTCTAGTGTGTTAATAGGCCATTCTATTAACGATATAGTAGGCGATAGGATCGGATATCTAGACAAGACAGTATCAGAAACAGGTCCGCATCTTTATTGGGCAACTACTGTGATGTTCAGTAAGGATAAAGAAGCAGAAACATTTTTTAAACTGTTAGAAATTATTTCTAACGAATATGAAGTTTTCGGTGACCTTTATAGATTCAATACAAGACAATTCCGTAATGATATAGTGTTTAGTGTTGCTAAACATATTATGGATGGTTTTGCAGTCGACGATTCAGATAGTTTACCTCCATTATTAACCGTGCAGGATCGAGACATGCTTATAAAGGTCACCAACTCAACATTGCATTTCTTAATTAACAATTCTCAAGCACCTGATACCTATTTTGTAGGTTCGACTAAGGATATAGATATTCATATCATGAATAAGCAGAGCATAGTGAGGAATGCCAAAGAATTGATGGAGATGTTATGACATTCGGTTATCTAATAGTTGTAGCCAAGAGCGAAGAAGCAGATTATCATAAGATGGCATATTCTCTTGCTTTGAGTATTAAAAATACTCAAAAATGGGGGTATAATAATGTTGCACTAGTCACTGATGATCCAGATGATCTGTCTCGATTTAACTCGCTATGGGTTTTCGATGAAGTTATAAAATACAATGGACAAAAAGGATGGAATGGAAGATCATACATGGATAAATTAACGCCATGGGATCATACCATTTGTCTAGATGCCGATATGTTATTTTTTAGAGATATTAGTCATTGCGTAGAATACTTTGTTGAAAATACTGAATTGTATGTTGCTAATGATTCTTGGACCTATAGGGGAGAAAAGGTAACTAATGATTTTTATAGAAAAGCGTTTACAAAAAACGATCTCCCTAATTTGTATTCTTTCTTTACTTTCTTTAAGAAGGATTCTGAAATAGTTAATGAATTTTTTACTCTAGGAAGATATATTATTGAGAATCCGAGAGAATTTTCTAATACCTTCTTATCCAAAGTCAAACCAAGAATAATGGGAACCGATGAAGCATTTGCACTTTCGGCCAAGATTCTTGATATCGCTGATCAGATAGCCTATCCTTTAGAATTTCCTAAAGTTGTACATATGAAAGGTATGATACAAAATTGGCCATGGCCGGCAGATGATTGGTCGGACCATGTTGGATTTTATTTTAATACTAGAAATGAATTAAAGATATCTAATTTTAAACAACATGATCTAGTACACTATGTAAAGAAAGATATCATTACAGACGAGATTATTAGTTTACAAGAGGAAGTGCTATGGCAGAAATAGACTTTGATGAGTGGATAAAGAATTTTAAAATAGAGCCTGTAAAGTATTTTGCTCTGTTTGATCCCGTCAACGGATCAATTTCTGGAATATATCCCAACTCTGCACTTCCTGATTCCAAAACCTTAATTGAAATTGACGATGAAACTGCAGGTTTAATTCATGAAGGTAAGATACAACTTCAAAATTGTTTCGTTGATTTAGATTCTGGAAAATTTGAAATAGCAGAACTAAAAGTTCTTAATAAGATAGATGACCTACTACATCGCATAGTTGAAAAAGAATGGTCGTCGATGGACAAAGAAGATGTTTATGTAAAGTATCTTTCTACTTCTAAGTCTTTAAGATTTGAGTTGACAGATAGATTAGGCGGAACAAGAAAATCGGGATCCCAGAGTAAGCGTAAATTACACTGGGACGGATCGACTACAATGACTTTTTTAGTAACAGAATACAATGATCCAAATATAGTTTATGATATTATCAGATTTAAAATTGATGATATCGTCGGTAAGAGTAAAACATACAAACTGAATTCTACCCCAGAAAAATTTAGTCTGTATACAAAACGAATTTTTCCTAATTATATTATCGAGACAAAATGAAAACCATAGAATTTGATATTATATTTTTAAGTTACGACGAGCCTAATGCTGATCTACATTACGCTGACCTATGTAACAAAGTTCCTTGGGCGAAGCGTATCCACGGAATAAAAGGTTCAGATCACGCCCACAAGGCAGCAGCAGAAGCCAGTGAAACTGATTGGTTTGTTTCTGTAGATGCTGATAATCTTGTAGATACTAAATTTTTTAGTTTAGATCTAGAAATGAAAGATCCTAAAATTCAAGTTTACGGATGGTGCGGCCGTAATAGAGTAAATGCTCTTCGTTACGGTAACGGCGGATTAAAAATCTGGAAAAAGGATTTCGTACTTAATATGAAAACCCATGAAAACTCTGACAGTGATCGTGGACAGGTAGATTTTTGTTGGGAAGATGGATATCAAAATTTTCCAATGAGTTTTAGTGAAAGTGTTGTTACAGGATCACCGTTCCAAGCATGGCGAGCAGGATTTCGTGAAGGCGTTAAGATGACCTTGCTTGACGGTGTTAAAGTTCCACCTATGGAGATTCAGCAGAGAATATGGTGGCATAACATTCATAGATTGCGTATGTGGTCAACTGTAGGTGCCCATGAACAGTACGGAGAATTTGCTGTATTAGGTGCAAGGATGGGCACATATATGGCCAATTGTACAGATTGGAATTATGTAGATGTTAGAGATTTTGAAATTCTGAGACAGATCTACAATGAAGAAGTAAAACCGCATGAATCTGATACAGAATGGGTAAAAGCAAAGACTATAGAATTAGGTGATAAAATTGCACTAGGCTTAGGCCTGCATTGGGCAAATTACGATCCTATACAAAGTAAAAATGTTTTTGATATTTACAATGAAACAATAGAATTGTGTAGAACATATTTTAGGATGCCAGACGATGTATGATATTTTTTATGTAAGTAGGACTAATATTGACAAAGACGAATGGGAATCTTTTAAATCCAGATTTCCTTCTGCTCAGAAACACGAAAATGTTAGAACATTTGAAGAATTAAAATCTAAAGCATTCACTAAGATGTTTTGGGTAGTTTGGAATGATCTCGATATTAGTGATGATTTTAAACTTGATTATGTTGTCCCGAAGTGGGATTTACAGTATATTCATGTCTTTAAAAATGGTGATCATTACGACGGTGTAACTTTATTTCCAAAAACAGCAACAGTAAGCAACAAAGAATTTGAAGCGAGATTCTATGTTAATAAAAAAGAAATAGAAATAACCGCATCGACACCGAAAATTTACGACATATTTGAAATTGACCGCTACGAGGATTACATTACAGCCTTGGAAAAATCCAATACAGACATGTTTTGGATGACTTCTAAAAGCATAAAACCTCACCCTAATTTTAAATTTGATTTGTATATTCCGCATCATAATGTAGTTGACAAAGGGCAGAATCATGCCTTTCTACATAGAACAGGATTAGTAGAATCATACAATGGAATTTTCTTATGTTCTAAAAAGCACGTTATGGTCAAAAAGGAAATTGAAAATAGATTTCCTATTGTTCGAAAAGAATGGGATATTGTAGCCAGCGTTCCAAATGAATACGGACAGTTTTCTTTTACGATTGAAAGTTATGAAGATTATTTGTCTGCTTTAGAGAGAAGTGACATTACTGAATTGTTTTGGTTCATACCTAGCGATGTTAAGGTAGCAGACGAATTTAATTTTGATACTTATTTTACACATGAAAATGATTATGACAGAAAAATGAATCATGTTTTTTTAAACGGAGAGCATTATGATGGTATTATGCTTTTGAGCAAGCATAAAAAGATTTCTGAAAAAGAATTTAATCATAGGTTCTTGGTAGATAAAAAAGAATGGGATATTGTTGCAAGTACACCTAGGAAGTTTGATGTATTTTATATTGATACCTATGAAGAATATCAAGAGGCTTTAGAAAAAACAACAACAGAAATGTTCTGGATGTCATCTAGAAACTTAACGCCAGTTGACGATTTTAAGTTTGACATGTATATTAGTCATCATAATACCATTGACAGAAATCAAACTCATGCATTTATTCATAGAGTAGGAGAAAAAGATTCTTACAACGGAATTTTTCTTTGTTCTAAGAATAAACCACTAACTAAAAAAGAGGTAGAACACAGGTTTCCGATCGAAAGAAAAGAATGGGATGTTGTGGCCAGCGGACCTGTAGTTTACGCTAAGTATGTCTTCAATCAAAACGTATGACGAATACCTTGATGCTATCAGGAACTCTCCGACAGAAATGTTTTGGATGGTTCCTGATGATGTACTAGTATCACCAGAATTTAAATTTGATATATATTTTCCTATTGATAACGAGTACGATAGGAAAATGAATCATGTTTTTTTAAACGGTGATTTCTATGACGGCATCGTATTGTTTAGTAGGCATAAAAAAGTTACTGAGAAAGAATTTAATAATAGATTTTTTATTGAGAAAAAAGAATGGCCTCTTCTTGCTTCTAGTCCTAAAACATTTCAATATGATATAGTTTTTATTAGTTACAATGAAATTAATGCTGATGAAAATTATAATAACCTTATTAATAGATTTCCTAATGCTAAACGAGTACACGGCATAAAGGGTATCCATCAAGCACATATCGAAGCCGCAAAATTAGCAACAACTGATCTATTTTGGGTAGTTGACGGTGATGCTATAATAGTCGATGATTTTAATTTTCAGTTTGCAGTAAACTATCACATGAGAAATGCAGTACACGTATGGCGGAGTCAAAATCCTATCAATGGATTAGAATACGGATACGGCGGAGTCAAATTATTACCAAGAGAATTAACTCTTGAGATGGATGTTAATTCGCCAGATATGACAACTTCAATAAGTAGAAATTTTAGAGTAATAGAAAAAGTATCTAATATAACTAATTTTAATACTGATGCATTTAGTACCTGGAGATCAGCATTTAGAGAATGCGTCAAACTAAGTAGTAGAGCCATTGATAGACAAGACGAAGAAGAAACTAAAAAGCGTTTAGATATATGGTGTACAGTAGGAAGAGACAAGCCGTTTGGTGAATACGCGATAAGAGGAGCCAAAGAAGGTAGAGAATATGGAGAAAGATGCAAAGGCGAAAAAGAGTTATTGGCAAAAATTAATGACTTTGATTGGCTCAGACGACAATATGACATTTAACAGAAATATCAAAGGAAATGAACTGCGTAAGATTGACGGCAAATATCAATCTCGATATATGCTGGATGCAGAATTCGTTAAGAAAGAATTGGATAAAGTCGGACCTAGTTTTTGTCTTGCAAAGTGGTTTAATGTAAGTATACATATTCCTTCAGGACGAACTCATAGTTGCTACCATCCGAGAGCACATGCTATTCCCCCAGAAGAGATAAAGATTGATGTTAGCGCATTACACAATACAAAATATAAAAAATCTCAACGTAAATTAATGCTTGACGGAATTCGACCGTCCGAATGTGATTTTTGTTGGCAAACAGAAGATAGCGGAAACGAACTCAGCGATCGTGCTTATCGAAGTAAAGATGTCTATGAGCCGGGATTAATTAAAGAAGCATTAGAACTTGCAGAAACCGGTAATGCCAAACCTCGATATGTTGAAGTAAATTTTAATCAAGCCTGTAACTTTAAGTGTAGTTATTGTAGCCCGCATCTAAGCACAGCATGGTTTGAAGAAGTTAAACGTGTCGGACCGTATGTTCTCACAGATAGGTGGCATAACGATGTTACCTGGATTGAAAATGAAATTCCTTTAGATAACGGTCCAGATAATCCTTATTTAAAAGCATTTTGGGAATGGCTTCCTCAGATTTATCCCACACTACAAACATTCCGTATGACCGGCGGCGAACCTTTAATGGATAAGAATACCTTTAGAATGTTTGATTATGTAAGAAACAATCCCAAGCAAGATCTTCATCTAAGCATTACTAGTAATTGTTGTCCTCCGGGTAATCGATGGGAAAAGTTTATGACGTCGTTGAAAGAAATTAACGAAGCAAATGCCATTGATCACTTTATGTTATTTTGCAGTCTAGATTCCTGGGGTGAACAAGCAGAGTATATTAGAGAAGGCATGGACTTTGACTATTTGTTATCGAATATAAAAGATTATCTGGCTAACTCAGAAAGGCATAGTTTAACTTTTATTATAACTTTTAATGCATTAAGTTATACTAGAGTCGTTGAGTATATGAAAAATATTCTTAAATTAAGAAGAAAATTTAGTAAACGCCGGCAGTTAGTATGGTTTGATATTCCACAACTTCATGATCCTGATTTTTTGAATCCTAAATTATTACCCGAGTTAGTTGATCAACTAAGAGAAGCAAAAAAATATATGATGCAAAACAAGGAAGGACGTTGGAATCAATTTATGGGATTTAGCGATTTTGAAGTTAGTAAAATTCAGAGATTAATTGATTGGGTTGAAAGCGATACAGGGTTTGATAAAACAAAAGCAAAGAAAAACTTTTATGCTTTCTTCAGCGAAAAAGATAAAAGACACGGCACTAATTTTATCGAAACTTTTCCCGAACTAGAAAATTTTTGGTACGAATGTAAGGAACTATATGGACAACAGAGTTGAGTATATTAAAGGTGTAAGGGATCGATTAAACAAAGTAGGTCCAGGTTTCTGTGCAATGAAATGGTTGCACCAGACACTGTATTTGCATACTGGTGACAATCACAGTTGTTACCATCCTAGGCCGCATCATATTCCTTTAGAGGAAATTAAGATTGATGCGAGTGCATTACACAATACAAAGTGGAAGAAGCAACAACGAAAGACTATGCTAGAAGGGGGTAGACCTCAGGAATGTTATTACTGTTGGAATATTGAAGACCTTCCGGGCGAACATATCAGCGATCGTATGATTCATAGTTCGAGTGATTTTTCAGAACCATTAATTGAAGAAATTGCTAAATTACCATGGGATGCTCCGATTAATCCTAGATATCTAGAAGTTAGTTTCGGTAACGGTTGTAACTATCGTTGCGGTTATTGCTGCCCGCAGGCTAGTACTATGTGGACCGAGGAAATTAAAAAGCATGGTAACTACGACTTGACCTATAACCAGTACGGCATTGAGTTTATGAGTACCGGTACATATTATGGTCCTAAAGATGAAAATCCTTATATCGAAGCATTTTGGCGTTGGTGGCCAAGTCTCCGTAAAGACCTACATACATTAAGAATCACCGGCGGCGAGCCGTTGATGAATCCAGGAGCCATGCAGTTCTTTGATCTTCTAGAAACAGAACCAGCACCTCACCTTGAAATTACTCTTAATAGTAATCTTGGTGTAACTTTTGAAAAGGTTGATCGATTAATTGCTAGGGTAACTAGTCTTGTTAAACAGAAAAAAATAAGAAAGTTTAGTTTCTTTACTAGCATCGATAGTTGGGGAGAACAGGCAGAGTATATGCGTACTGGTCTTAAGTGTGATCATTGGGAACGTAACATGAAAGAAGTTATTAAAGCCGGTGCCACAGTTAATTTGATGTGTACTTACAACATTCTATGCGTGACTAATTTTCAACAACTTTTACACAAGGTAATTGAGTGGAGAAAAGAATATGGTATGGAATCAGTTTCATTCGACACACCGTACTTAAAAGAACCTCCTCATTGGATGATTAATATTCTTCCCGAAGAATTTATCAAGTATCAAGAAGATACACTGAAATTTATCCAAGACAACCAAGAATGGTTTACAGGAGTTGAGTATGAAAAGTTCAAACGTGTAACAGATTACATGAAAGAAAATCCAGTGAGCCGAGAAAAAATTCTTGCAGGTCGTAGAGATTTTTACAGTTTTTTTACAGAAAATGATCGAAGGTTAGGAACAGACCTTTTAAAAACTTTTCCTGAATACACAGAGTTTTATAACCTTTGCAAAGACGTTTACGAAAATTATGATCAACGAAAATAATAAACATTCTTGGTGTGTAAATGCCGACCATGCCATGAGTGCTAACAATGACGGTAGCACAAAAATGTGTTGTATGATCGATAAAGCATACAACGATTTAACATTTTTTCCTAGCAAGTATTTTATCGGTAGTAAATCTATTCAGGAGAATTTTAATAATTCATCTGCGGTAGAAATTAGAAAATCTCTCGCCAGCGGTAAACGACATAAGGCATGTAGACTTTGTTGGGAAGAAGAAGATGCAGGTAGAAAGAGTAAACGATTGCGAGATAATGAGAGATACTTACATGAACTCAAGTGGCAGGAAAGAAAGCCCTACGAGGGATTGGCTAAGTTTGAACTCAACCTAGGAAATAATTGTAATATTAAATGCAGAACATGTCATCCTAGTATCAGTTCTATGTGGATGAAAGAAGCATACGACTTGGATCATAAAGATAACTCGACCTATAAAGAGTACAGTCAATCGATGAAAAAGTATCATCAACAATATGATGAAGACAGTCCGTTTTGGGAAGATCTTAAGAATAATCTTCAAACAATTAAACAATTTGACTTTTACGGTGGCGAGCCATTTCTAAGTAAAAAGATGTGGGAGATATTGGCAATTTGTGTTGAGAAAGGTTACGCCAAAGACATTGAACTTCACTATAATACTAACGGTACTACATGGCCCAAAGAAACAGAACTATGGAAGAATTTTAAATCTATTAATTTAAGTTTTAGCATAGACGGTATAGGTGAAGTTTTCGAATATATGAGATTTCCTGCTAATTGGAATGAAGTGTGTGCTAACATGCAGAAAGCAAGAGAATACAAAGCACAACATGGAAATATGAGTCTCAGTTGGTGTATTACATTAAGTTCTATTAATATCTATTATTTGCCGGAGACTGTGGAAGAATATTATAAGAATTATTCGGACTTTGGAATATATCTAAATTTAGTTCATGGTCCTATACATTTTAACGTATCAAAAATTCCTAACGATATTAAACCAACAGTTATAGAAAAATTAGAAACTATTCCTAAAAGTTTTGAATCAGTCTGGCACCAATTACCGGGTATAATTGGTTTCATAAATAACGGACAGTTCCAGGAATCTATATGGAGAGAGTTTGAATTCTATATTAACAAGCATGATAATTATAGACATCAAGAATTTGCTAAAACGTTTAAAGAATACTATGAACTATTCTCAAGATAATTTTTGGAATAAAAATCAACTCAGTCAGATGCATATAGAGTTGACCAATGCCTGCAATGCAGCCTGCCCTATGTGTGTACGATTTCATAATAATAGTCCACTAGCCAGACCTGATCTTGAAGTAGGACAAATTACTGTAGACAAATTCAAAAAATATTTTCCTCCTCATATCATTTCTAAATGCGATTTAATTTTATTTTGTGGAGTTCATGGTGATCCTTGTGTGTCTAGAGACATGTATGAAATTTGTGAATACATACACGAATGTTCGACTAACACCGCAGTTAGAGTTAACACTAATGGCGGTATGAGAAAATCAGAATGGTGGTATAAATTAGGTACACTATTTGCAAAACATCGTAAAGATAGGTCTCCTGGGAATTTTTGGCAGATAACATTTAGTATAGACGGGCTTGAAGATACTAATCATTTATATAGAAGAAATGTCGATTGGACTACGTTGATCGATAATGTTAAGGCATACATCGATGCTGGTGGCGGAGCCGCATGGGATTATCTAATATTCAAGCATAACGAACATCAGATTACAACAGCATTAGAATACTCTAAAGAATTAGGGTTTGACGAGTTTGTGCCAAAGAAGGCATTAGGGGTTGACAACGGTAGACAACTTAAACCCTTGCCGGTACTTGATAAGAATGGACAGTTCGAATATATTATTGAAGCACCGGCGGATCCTAAGAATAGAAATTTAGAAAATCCAGACGGTACTGAACCTTTGAGATTTTATCCTTTTTCTGTAGATGAATATAGAAAATTAAAAGAAACAAAATCTATCGATAAAAGATTTCAAGAAGAAGTTGTAACTGTTTACGAAAATAGAATCGTTAATGAAGATAATTCTAGATACAATGGTTGTAAAATCAACTGTAAGTCTAAAACATGGACAGGTGGTAAAGAAATATTTGTAGATAATTTCGGTAGGGTCATGCCTTGTTGTTATATAGGTACACATCTAAACGGAGTTTATACAGATACCAGGACATTGCAGTTACACAAACACATGAATGACTACGGTTGGGATCATTTTAGTTTAGAGAAATATACTCTAGAAGAAATATTAGATGCGGGTCATCTAGATAGAGTGTTTGCTGATTCGTGGAAGAAAGATAGGGTAGAAGATGGGCGTCTTTCTTATTGCGCCGACACATGCGGTCAAGTAAGCAGTATAGATAAAATTTTTAGCCACGAAATTAATAATAAATGTTTAGAAAAAAATAACCTATGAAATTAGATAAAAAAGTTTTTTGTATATATCCGTTTAGTTCAATATTCTTAGGAGCAGACGCGGGAATAAAACCTTGCTGTAGTGCTCTTAAAGACATTGGTAATCTTAATAAAGACTCGATTGATGATATTCTCCAGAATGAAAATTTTAAATCGATTAGGAGATCGATTCTGAGCGGTAAGTGGCATTCTAATTGCGGACAGTGTTTAAAATTAGAATCGATGAATGCTAGATCAGAAAGGTCGACACTTAACGAAACGGGATTTGAACGTTGGGAAAAAATACACGAAGAAACTCCCCTAACTGAAGATTTTTTTAGATTAGAACGAATTGACCTTCGTTGGTCGAACACATGCAATTTAGCCTGTAATTATTGTTATGAGTATTTTAGTAGCCAGTGGTCAAATATAAAAGGAATTAAGGTTAACGATGTTAAAGATGAAAATCAAGAATCGTTGTTTCAACTAATAGAAAAATCTAAAGATCAAATTATTAACGTTAATTTGTTAGGAGGAGAGCCCTTATTGCAAAAACAAAATCAGAGATTGGTCGAACTTCTCCATGATAAAAGATA
>JACCDW010696437.1_pt1 | contig 49073 bp, 93 predicted proteins | sample 7449781 | NCBI WGS metagenome assembly JACCDW01 (sample SAMN15323449, study PRJNA562643) | freshwater metagenome | isolation source: river surface water | place: USA:Blue River Watershed | collected 2017-08-18
CTTCATTCTTCGTCCTCCGAGGGATTGTCGCACAGCCAATCTTCGCACTCTTCCAAGGTCTCTGCTTCGAACAACCTGTTGCCCCAGTAGTCCCAGACCTCGTAGTGCCCTTCACCAAAGTTGAGTATTTCTCTGCTGTCCATACTTAACGGGTACGGTTAGTGAAATAGTAGCGACCGTTTTCAATCTTGCCGCACATTACCACAGACAGTTTGAAGCCGTATTCAGCAAAGACCTTGCGTGCCTTTGCGAAACGATTTTGCTTGATCTGTCGCTTCATTTTTGCCCCGTTTCGTTTACTGTTCTAGTATTATATTAGATCTCGCAAACCCTGTCAACCTCACCGTAGAAGTGGACATATCTAGCGCCCCGGCTCTTTGCATAGGCTTCGGCAGCAGCGCGATTGGCAGCACGAACCACAAGCATGTCGCTGTCAGTGGCAGACCAATCCAAGCGGAAGATATATGCTTTCATCTCTGGCTCCTTGCTGATTGTTCAAGTATTATAGCGGATTTGGCAAGAGCTGTCAAGCAAAGTCTTTGCGATTGTGCCGTTCACGGGCGGAGTGGGCGAATTTGCTGATGTTGCCACACTTGTCCTCCCAGCGGAGCAGACTACGGGCGGTCCAACCAATGTCTAGTTTACTCTCACACACTGCTTCTTGGTTTACCGCGCCATTGAGCAGGACACGGACATGATAACGTCCATTGATGCAGCGAACCGTGACTTCATGCTCGCACGGACCAACAAGGCATCGCTGAATTTGAATCAATTGAGTGTAGCGTTCCATTTCTCATGCTCCGTGCTTACTGTTCAAGTATTATGCTGCCTTGGGCACATTGTAGTCAACCACACAACCTGCTGGAATCGCACGAGTGTGCGTCTTGAACTCTATGAGCAGCATACCGTTCTTGGCTTCGCCTAAGACTCGACCGCCGCGGCCCACATAAGGGCGAACATATCTGTGCATCTTACCTCTACGGCTCATTAGACTAACAACCCACACATACCGGCCTTGCCACAGTGCTTCTTGATAGGTCATTTTATCCTGCTCCGTTCGTTTACTGTTCAAGTATTATAGCACCAAACCTAGCCCTTGTCAACCAGGATAGCGAGCTTTGAGTTCTTGTTCCAGAGCCTGTGTTCGCCGCTCAGTTTCCAGGCGATCGCACTCGTTGAGGTAGATCAAGCGGATCAAGTAAACAAAGATCATACCGGTCATAATTATACCCAGGATGCTGATCTCTTGTGCATCTAGCCTAGTGAGCATTTCGATAAATGCGGCCACTGCCAAAGCAACTGCGGTGCTGAATCCAACGACTCGAGCGGTACCAACTACGGCTTGCTTGTTCATTTTCATTTCCTTTTAATGTTCAAGTATTATAACTGAAGTGCAGAACCTTGTCAACCTAGACAACTTGGAACACCGGGCCAGATTCGAACTGGCGGTTTTGCGGATTTGCAATCCACTGCATTGGGCCTCTCTGCCACCGGTGCATGTTTGGTGGGTGTGGATGGATTCGAACCACCAATGTTTCTTATGTCACGGATTTACAGTCCGCTGCCTTCAACCGTTCGGCACACACACCCATATTGAAATGCACTAGTTTCGTCCTCTCCATGTCCTAGGACCGAGATTGTACGGCTCACACAATGCACTTCAATATGGTGGAGACCGCCTATGTACAGGCATGACCCATACATCGTCCACGTTATCCACTTATCACAGCTTGCAATTCGGCTACCGGCAAAGATAACTCTCCAAGCATCCCGTTAATAAGTTTCTGTCTCCATATTGGAGCACACTAACGGCTGCTCCCACTATTGGGTTGGCATTTAACCTGGGCTTTCTTTTCCGGATCCTATCCCAGGCACCTTAATCAACAAGAAGATTAATGTGCTTCAATATGTGAACATTATAACTGATTCTGCGGACCTTGTCAACCTGCTCAGGGGCACCTTCCGGTTGTTTAAGAGTAGGCCTCCAGCTTAAGCCTGCCACTCCCCCTTACTCGCTTATGCTTCCGGCTGGTACTGAATCCCAGCATACATCATGAACATACCAAATCCAGCTACACCCAACGCAATCATATACTCGACAATGCCTGCTGATTCCGACATTTGCTCAATGCCGCCAGCACCACCAAACACCATCAACAGTCCCAGCACGATCAAAGTGTTCTTCATTTGGTTGCTCCGTTGCGTTTACTGTAGAACAATTATACCTGAAATCTCTCTTGCTGTCAACCGATTTGAATCCGCTGCCAACCTTCGGAACAGCACAGCCAATCCACACCATCTACTGCAACGATGTCACCAACGGACACGGAACGGCTGCGCCCGTAGACCGCTTCACGCTCCTCTTGCCTGCTGGGATTGTTGGTAAGATCGAAGCACTCTTCGGCCGCTGCTTCGCCCTCAAGATCCCACAGATTCAAGCTGACCGGAGCACGATACCAACCATCTTTGAACAGGCTACGGGCAGTGGCCACTTGATCCTTGCGGAAGTAGAACTCGCCCAGGAACTGTTCGTTAACCAGTTTGATCTCGACTTGTGCCATTTGCTTGCTCCGTTGTGTTAGTGTTCAAGTATTATAGCAAGATCAAGCCATGCTGTCAACCTGAATTTCCCGGACGGGATAGGTGATCTCGATCCAGTTCATTGTTTGGCAACTATTTCCAACAGCAGGTCAGTGTATTTGCGTGACATATTAGAATCTTTTGTGTTAGTAACGACAGCACATATTAATGCACTGTCGTTAATTACATTTTAACTAGCGCACTGCTCGCTAATGATGTCGTCAATAACACGGAGCAAACTAGTGTAATAGTCGCGTACAAAAGTGTCTTGCCGCATAATTGCGTATTGCAATTGCTCAATATTGTTATCAGTTTTGAACTGTTGCAATGCGTTAGTAATATATGCAACGTCGTCAATTAAGTCGTCGTTATAACTAACAGTGTCGTTAATGTACTGTTGTACGATTTGCATTGCAATGTCGCAAACGTCAGTAACGTCGTTTTGCTGAAGGGTGTATGCTTGCATTTTTTTGCTACGCTTTACTAGTTAGTGTTCTAGTATAATAGCGTATTTTGTGCTACTTGTCAAGCGATCAGCTGTTGTATCGTTACAACGATGTGCTCAACGCAGCCGCAGCACCTACCAAGGCCACAGTGTCGACCTGAATTTCCTGGACAGGATAGGTGATTTCCCCTTCGTATTTCAGCTGATCCCGCTCGAACTGGGTAAGGTAGTCGTCGGCAACCACATCCCAACCAATCACGTGCTCACGAAAGTATTCGTTATCCTGCTCGATTTGACCGCTGACCAGGTTGACGATGTCGCTGGCACGGTTCACGTCAATGTTCTTGACCACGTAGTCCGAACCGCCCTTGGCCTTCCAGTAGGCATCTGCTCCAACTCCCAGGGAACCGTCTTCGCGCCAGGCATAGTTTTCGTAGACTTGGGTAGTGATCAGCAGTTTGGCCATTTCGTTTACTCCGTTTCGTTTACTGTAGAAGTATTATAGCGGATTTGGAAGACCCTGTCAACCGACGGGTCTTTGTGCTTACTTGATCTGCACGATCTCCACTTGCTCGTATATGTCAAACAGTTTATTGACAATGGCATAAGTCAGCGCAGTGTGCCGAAAACGGAAACGCTTGACGCTCACTTCCCACTCGTCGCCACTGTTAAGCATATGCAATACATACATTTTTTTACTCTCTCTGTTGTTTACTATGTCTGTAGTATAGCAAACACCCGAGCCCCTGTCAACCGTTGTTTTTATGCCACAATCTAGGTGTGGTCTACGATTTCTATACCTGCTGCTACTATAGCACTGGCGCAGACCCTACAGGGCTTGGCCAGCAAAGGTTGCCCATGATTTCCGTAGCGAGTGACCAACATCCTGTGCGCTCGTGTTAGATCACGGCATCTGGTAATAGCTGAGATCTCAGCATGGAGATAGATCTTGTGCTCTTCGCCTACTCTCCTGGCATGTAGAGCCTGTAGCGGGTGAGTCTTGATGTAGGAATTTTGTCCCACACTGAGCACTCGACCCCGCTTGTCGTAGATCACGGCCGTGATCTGCTGTTTGGTAGTGCTCACCTGGACAACATCCTGGTCAACTCCAGGTGGAGCAGGTTCATCTCTTCATTAGGCACAAACCAATCCGTGGTAGGATCCCAATAGGCACCTTCCATGCGATCATAGTAAAGCACACGACCATTGGCGTAGATGAAGGGACCTTCCAAGCCCTTACGTGGGCCGTAACCTTTGAGAAGTTCTTCAGTCTTGCCCAGTACCTTGTAGCCCATGATCAACTCCAATGTGTCAGTGTAGAAGCATTATAGCACCGAACCTAGACTAGGTCAACCCCAATCCTTCTTGTCCCCACACTGCTCGTTGAAGTCGTATCCGGCCATATACTCGTCGTAGACCCAAGTTCCCGGTTCCAACAGAATCTCCTGACTGGAGTAGGTTGCACCGGTGAAATAGTGCGGTCGACGGGCTCGTCCGTAGTATGAGTCCGCTGCACCACGATCAAATGCACCACCGTGGCGCTGATCGTAGAACTTGCCGTTGAATTCGATGGGTTCATTCATGGTTGCGATTAGATCATGCATTTTTCAGTTCCTTACAGTTTCAGTATAATAACAGATTCAATCACCACTGTCAACCTGGTGACGATCTCCACAGTGCTCACAGGTGTATTCTGTGAGGCAACGACCGACTGTCCTTGACCTGTATTGATGCACACAGGGCAGTCCATCCTTGTTCAAACGAACTTGACCAGTAGGTCGACGATTGTGGTATTGTCCACCACAATTATTGCAGTCAATGGTGTCATTCTTGGCATCATAGCCGTACCAACCGTAGTTCTTTCCATAGGTTCTATGACTGTCCGGGCAAGGACGACGGGTAGTTCCAGAGCAAACAGGGCAAGTTCCCAACAAGTTCATTTCCTTAAGCATCAGCATTTCAGTATTATAGCGCCCCGTGCCCAGACTGTCAACCGTTGTTTCTATACAACATCATCGTCGCCGTCTGTGCCTGCAAGCAGGGCAAGAGCCACTAGAACAAGGAGCAACCAACCAACGAACCAGATCATGCTGCCTCCTTGCGGATATAACCGTAGGGCAGGTTCAGTCGGTACTCAAGGTACGCATCGTCGCCAAAGGTTTCAAATGCATGGTGCAACCGCTGAATCGCTGTTGCACGATCAGCACCATCGAAGGCATGCCAGTCAGCGATCCTGCGCTCGAAGGTAGCAATCGCTTCTGCTTGGGCCTTGCTTTCTTCCTCTTCGTTCATTTGCAGTTGAATGCTGAGTGCTTGAATTTGGGCCTCAAATCCAGCCAAGGTCCAATTCGAAGTGTCAACACCACGCGGACGGACACCGTGTACATCTTTGTACAGATCCCACCAGGTCGAAGCGGCCTTCTCCAGATCCGTCATTTCTTCCCAGGTCTTGAATTGTTCCATGTTCTGCTCCGTGTTGTCCATGTTCGTATTATACAGGAACTAGGCACGGTGTCAAGTGTGGGATTTCTGCCACACTTGACGGCACTACAAGGTATCTGCTAGAGTTGAATGGCGTTGATATCCAGCAGGCACAGGACCAAAGGTGACACGCCCTGTCGGATGGCTTCTTCGTAGGTGAAACTGTATTGTTCTCCAGTTTCGTAGCTGCGAACACCGAACTGATCAGCCCAACGCCACATAACCATAAAAGGTCGTCGATCAGGCATTAACACGTAAGGTGCTTGATTAATTGCCCGCCGATACTTTTCAAAGTATTCCGGCGAAATTTCTTCTGTCATAGATATCCCTCTGCTTCTAGTTCCTGCAAGGCTTCGTCCATGAGCTGTTCTAGTTGACGTACACGATCTACAACTCTAAGATCCTTTTTACGCCGACCTAGTGCAGTACCTTTTTGATATACTTGCCAAATATGATGTTCACAATAACTTCGACCTGGCACTCCAACACTGCTACAATGTTCACCTGAGCCAATCCATAGACATTGATTCATTTTAGTTCTCGATCTAGATCTTTTACAATCTTACGAATACGAGTTTGTTCCTGTTCGCTAAGATGTAAAAATTTCATAATACCCTCAAAGTTTCCGATTTCTTTGTTAATTGCGCCCACAGCCCAATATGTACCAAGAAAACACCAAAACTGCCAATCCACAATGGAATACCCCGTTGCGTATAAGAGTAAACCAATTGTGGACCACAACACTAAGACCAGCACGTTATACTCGTTTCATGCAAGTATTGCGGCACATGACTTCCCAGCTCTTAGGAAAGCTCTTACGCAGATCAGCCAGCTTGAGAACCATACGCAGGCTCAGCTCACGGAGTTTGTCTTTGTTGGCTTCAACAAAGTCGATCAGTTCGGCCTTGGTCTTATCGTCGAAATCATATCGATCCAGCATACCGCAATCACGAACCACTTGCTTGATACGCAGGATCTTCTCGCGAGCAGTATCCATCTGCAGGTCAATGTAGTGGCAACGGCTTTCCAAGGCATCCAAGTGATCGCGAAGTTTCTTGCTGCGAACATTCTCAAACTTGATGTTCGTGATAAAGATTGCAGCACCTTTGAACTCAAAACGATCCGGAATGCCTTCACTACGCAGGATTCGACTGTCAGTGTTCCAGCTGATGAATCGACGATCGCCGCTGTCCAAGGCACCTTTGAGGATGTTCAGGCTAAGGTCGTCCATGAGCACACTGTCGCAGTCATCAAAGACAACCACACAACCCTTTTCGGAGAACTCGTAGAGTTTACTGTAAAGACCGATGCTGCTCATTGCACCTTTGACCACTTCAAACTTGGGCTTGCGTTCTGCTAGCTTGTTGAACAGATCGTCCTTTTGCAGTACTGTCTCAACACCGTGACTTTTGCCCACACCCGGGGGACCTGACACGATCATGGCACGTACATCACCGGTCTTGACCGCCTTGGTCATTTCAGTGAGAATCTCAAAACGCTCACTTAGGCGAGCATAGATCTCATCGTCGGTTTCGCGAGCTACTTCGGCTTCACGACGCTTGATTGCATCAGTGTCGAACTCGATGATGTTAATGGAGGCTTTGGAAGGCTTAACAGCGGCTTTGGTACGTGACATTTGGTTTCCTTTGTGTTTCAGTGTAGAAGCATTATAGCACTATCAAGCTGCCGTGTCAACCTGACTGTCCAGGGTTTCTAGTTCACGTGCTAGACGTGCACGACCCCAATCTCCAGGCACTTCAAGATCAGACCAAAGAGGATGATCTTCGAGGATCTCTACCAGAGCTGATCGACTGTAGATGCTTTCGAACCAATTTTTCATTTTGCAGTTCTATGAGAGTTGATAAACTTTGAAAAGGGGGAAGCTAGTCCCCCAACTGTGTCAGTCCATCCTGCTGCCAGCGTAGGCTTCGAATCCATACTTGCGGAACACTTGAGCCGCAGCATCAGCACCTGCTTCCAGGATACCCATGCTCTGCACACCGATCTTGGCCGGGTTCCAGAGTTGGAAGGCCTTGGTGTAGTCTTGACGCACACCAGCAGCCTTGAGCATCTTGCCCAGCTTGGTATTGCCCTTGACACCGTAGATGTTAGTCCAAGCAAAGCCGCAGGCATCACGGTCACCGTACTTGGCCAGAGCAGCTTCGGCAGCACGGCGGGCTTCGATTTGGGCTTCTTGCACGATTGCGTTAACTTGTTCTTGAGTGAAGTTCATCTTTGGCTCCATTGCGTTAGTGTTCAAGTATTATAGCGGTCTTGTTCTGAACTGTCAACCGTTTTTCTTAGGACGTCCACGTTGTTTTTTCACAACAATGGATTCGGTCGACTCGGCACTGCGACCACTGTAGACTGAGCCCGCAGTATGCACAAGACCAGTGCGAGTATAAGTGATCATACCACCGGTGCTGCTAGGGATTTGGGTTCCGGGTTTCATAGTTCTATTCCTTACAGACGAAACTTGTTGAGGATGCTTTGGGTTTGCTCTTGAATCTGCTCATCGTCCTTGTACCACTGCTCGGCAAGAGCTTGAATCAGCATACGACGCAGGGACAAGGCTTCACGACGCAGTTCTTCAGTGGGCAGACTGAGACAGAACTTTTCAACCTGCTCAGGAGTGCTACATTGCCAAATGATGTCGGCAAACTCGTATTGCCGGGGAGTCAGGTTATCCAGTTGAACAGTGATTTGATCCATTTCATTTGCTCCGTTGCGTTAGTGTTCAAGTATTATAGCCTAAAACCTCAAGGCTGTCAACCGTTGTATTTTTACCACAAAAGAGATAGGGCAGATCTCGCAACCTGCCCTATCCGGCACTACTCAGCTGAGGGAGCAGACTCAACTGGCCCGGGTCACTACTCCGGGACTTGGGAGCAAGTGATTAGAATAGACCTAGGCGGATGGCCTTTTGTCCAGCAGCGATAACTCGTCGACTGGGTTTACCTAGTTCATATTCAGTAACTTGAACACCATTGGCGGCTTTGCGGCTATTAACATAAACAACATAACCGGCATTACGAATACGACTTGCTTCTGCACGAAGATTCTTAATACCGAAACGTTTGTTGGCTTGACTGGCCGTGAATTTCTCGCCATTCTGTAATGCATTTAGAAGACGGTGAGTTTTGGTATCCTGATTGATTTTTTGTAACATCTCTGTTTCCTTGTTATATCAAACTGCTTATTTTGCAGTTATAAACAAGTATATAACTTAAGTATCTTAATATCAAGAGTCAGTATTACCAAATTCTCGATTGCTGTAATAGGAGATCAATTTCCGTTCGATCATGGAAACTAGATCACCGCGCTCGTCTGTGACAATAAACCTGATGGGAATACGACCCCAGGTGCCTGTGCGTACAAACTCAGCATACCAAGCTCGATGTTGGGGATCATGTTCGTTAAAGGCCACCCAAGGTCGCCCGATTGAACTTAGTTTACTCACAGATCAAATCCTTGATAATAGGATCCGGTCTTATGGCACTCAGGCCTGCCGGAACAAATCTTAATCAGAAAGGAGCATCTTCGAAGTCGGCTTCCTGAGTTGCTTGAGCTTCAACTTTGGAAACCGTTGACTTGGGAGCAGCCTTCTTGGCAGTGACCTTGGCCTTGATGGTTTCCATAGTGGGTTTGACTTCGGCCTTGGGCTTGGCAGCGGTCTTGGGTTGACGACGCTCCAGACCTTCTTCTAGTGCAGCACGAATCTCAGCATTTCCATTGTCGAAATCGATACTGAGAAGAAACTTGATAGCCTCTTCCTTGGTCATGGGATGCCTAAGTTCGATCATGTCAATATCGCTGGAACCGGTCTTGGCCAGCACCTTGACACGCATTTGGTCATTGGCAAATCGAGCTTTGAACGAACCGTTACGACGGCTTACACCTGCGAATTTAAAAGTTTTGGACATACAATTTCCTTTCTGTGTGTGTGAACTGCAAAACCGTTTTGCAGTATCATTAATGTAATGGATTTTGAATATTCTGTCAACCAGAATTTTAATTATCTAGTAGATGGGGAGCAAATTCTTGAATCTTCTCGATCAGAGCAGCATCATCGAGCTGATTGTGAGCATCATTTAGTACATCAACAACAAAGGCTCGTAGAGTATTTAGATCCATACCATCGACCATGTCTTCACTGAATTGTTGAATAAGCTCGGCTCGATGTTCAGGGGATGTAATCATATCAGTTCCTTGTTAAATGGAAAACACAGTATAACACATATCCGTATCCAGGTCAATCAAAATGTCATGAATTTACAGTATCAAAAGGATTGTATTCCTCATTGGAATCTGACACTCCCATGTCCTCTAGAACTCGATATACTACTTGAATATTGCAGCCCAGAATCTCTGCAATACGTCGAGCTTTAACACCATCGATGAACATTTGCTCAATGTCGTAATAGAGCTCACTGAACTCTGACGCTTGATCAGCGACATAATCACCAGCGGTGGTAAACTTGAGATCATTCATTATTCAATTTCCTCATTGAGTTGTTCATCAGTTACTTCAATCAGCTCACATCCACTGCGGCTGACAATATCTAAAATCTCTTGCAGTTCCCGTGCACCGACCACATGTCCACTGAACAGAGTGCTGCCGCTATGGCCTTGCACTACAATCCAATCACCGGTGCCTAGACTGTTGACAATGACCTTGATCATTCTGCATCCTCCGTGTCAATGCCCTGTGCTGCTTGTTCACGCTCAAACTCGTCTTGCAGTTCTTCGCTGAGTTGCATAAAGTCCTCGCAGACTGTGAACAGTTCCTGGAACGCACGCCGCTCATCGCGGCTCAGGTCGAACATAAAGCCCACCCCTTCCACTTCCATAGCAGAGACTACTTGGCGCAGGGCCAGCAGCGTGTTTTCGCACATGCAGTAGCTCATATTCGGGTAACCCATTTCATTGCTCCATTGCGTTAGTGTTCAAGTATTATAGCAAGGATCTGCCGGGATGTCAACCGTTGTATTTTAGCAACATCCCGGCACTTAGGATCAAGATTCTTCAGCTTCTTGTTCCCACAGAGACATATTCTCGCTGATAGCGAACTGCTGGTCAATATCCGGGTCAATGGTCTGTGCTACTTCATCAGAGTTCATACCACTGATATCGTAATAGTCGTCGTCTCCATTGACCCAACGACCGCAAAAGCCCATACCAGGTTCGTAATACATTGCATCTACAGTGAATCCTTGTTTGACCAGTTCCTCATAGACACCTACCGGATAGGACCAAGCACTATCAAACCCGAAACTGAGATGTGTGCCATCAATGATCTCAACAGATCCGTAGGGACCAACATCCCACTTCACGCCCCACCGACTGACACAGAAGTCATACCACGACCTAGCACCATGCCGGGCCAAGAGTTCATCTTCGATTTCGTTAGGAGCAGGATGCTCCAACAGCGCCTTGGGCACTGGGATCACACTGTCAAAGAAACGTTCAGCATTCACTGCTTCAGCAAGAGAAGAGATGCGAGCAGGATCTTCATGAGTGATTTGGACAAAATTACTGCACCAATTTGGCATTGCATTTGCTCCATTGCGTTAGTGTTCAAGTATTATAGCACCGAACAGAGGTGCTGTCAACCAGCGGGTTATTTGCGAGACTTGTTCAAACGAGGTAAGACACCTGTTTGAGAGAAGATGTAGTCCAAATAACGCATCTCTAGATCTTTGTGAAAGGAGGTCAAGGTCTCCTCGGTCTGTCCACAAACGGATACAGTAATCGAAACCATCTCGCAACGACGAGCCCAAAGTGTAACCATGCCACGATTGACTTCTCTATCTAGGCTTTCTCGAATGTAAGCATCAGTGCCATCACCGCCACGATAACGCCCAAACCGGCCTTCCGTTCCAAATTTTGGCTGATTTGAGTTTTTCATCTTTATACCTAGAGGATTGCCTGTTTCCCCTACCTTTACGATTTCGTTGTTGACTACAATGAAGTAAACCCAACTCTTATGTTGAGCGAACATCACAGGCTCATTGATCTCACTATACCACCAACTGTTGCATAAACCAGATTGAACTTTGCAGACTTTGACAAACCCGTCATTGACATAGGAATTGATGTTCAACGCCTTATCCATCACGCTCTCCTTGTTGCAATGAATGTAGTATAAGCTCAAACAAAGACCCTGTCAACCGGAGGGTCAATAGTCCGCTACCAGTTCACCGTTGTGATCTTTCCACACAAAGACCTTGCCCACAGCCATACCATCCTTGGCATCCTCGTCCGGGTAAACAATCTTATAGGCAAACTGTTGCCCATTGGTAATACCCAGGAACTCCGAACGAATTACACTGTCTTTGGGATAACTCTTACGTAACAGTTTCTCTAGAGCGATAGTGTCAATATAAGCACAACGACGAATAGTTTCAGCAGTCAGCATCTTTAACTCCCAAAATGTCACTGTTAATATCGGTGATAAGATCTTGTAGATTCCAGCAAACACTCATGCATCGATCAGTTTGACCTAATGCATCAATGATTTTTTGATTTGCTGCTTCTAAATCCGCCAATGCTTCACGAAGCAAGCGGCGTTGAACGGGTGCAAGATGCATGGACATAGTTGGCTCCGCAGTGTCAGTGTTCAAGTATTATAGCACCGGTTGGATCAGCTGTCAACCGACAAATCCATCAATGACTCGAACCAGTTGATCTGCATATACTGATTCCACTTCCTTGTCAACCTGGATTTCCATATTACGCCTAAGTCGATAGAATTGCACATCATAGAGATCTTGTCCGGAATTGTATCGGATGTAGATGTGACCTTTCCAAGGGGTAAGTCCCGATGTGCGGAACTTAAGACCATTGCCCATATTGACAAAGTCCTTAGCACCCCAGGCTCGAATGGCTCTGGGATCTTGTGCTTGAATCTGTTCTAGGATTGTGTTAGCAGTGCTCAAGGTCGACTCCGTTGTGCTAGTGTTTGTGTAGTATAGCAGATCTAGGAGTTGACGTCAACCCCAAACTGTTCACGAACCGCACGAATGCAATCCTGGATGGTAGCTTCTTCCACTCTTTTTGCGTCAGTGGATCGAGCATATCTGTGCATCTCTTCTATTGCTGTGACACATTCCCGCACAATCAACTCGGCGAACTTTTCCCGGTCAAACACTTCCCGAACAAATAATTCGTCATCATCTAGGACCATAGCCTGTTTGATAAGTTCTTGAATTCGTTCATTCATTCTTTGACTCCGAAATGTAATCGCAATTCATCAACGAATCTGTCGCTAGGTTTATAGTTTAGGTTAGGAGGATTTCGCATACCTCTGGCAACACCCATACATTCTCGAACAATCAACTCGGCGAAATTTTCAACTTTGTAGGATTGTCCGTTTCCTAAATCAAATCCGGCTTGTTCAGCAAGTTGTCGAATTCGTTCGTTCATTTATAATCACTCCTGCGTAGACGCTTGACCGGAACATCCACATAAACACCACTGAACAATACTGTGGCACACACCCACCAAGCACTGTGATCCAAGCCCATACCACCGGGACGATAACAGATTCGAAATTGTTCGTTCATTCTTCGACTCCATGAATCAATGCGTCCATTTTCTCGGACATTTCTTTCATGTAATTGAGACCTTCACTTCTGGCAAAATCACGACCATCATAATAATTGCTGTTTTGACGGTCACGCTCGTCTAAGTATTCAGCCAATAACTCACTGAATCGTTCGTTCATGTCAAACACTCCCCGCACGGTCATAGAACTCTTCACGCACATATGCCCAAACTTGATCCTTGCTGCCCCAAGCATTGCTGGGACAGTTGTTGTAGATGTATTTGACAATTTCGGGCAGAGCAGCCAAGTTCTCCGAATCCGCTTGTGCCACAGCACCGAACAGATCATTACTGAGCACTGCCATCAAGAACCCACCCGGAATGATTTTGTGTTTGACATAACGGTCCAGTGCTGCTTGAGTATGCGTTGGAATCATATCGTCACTCCGTTTCGTTTAGTGTTCAAGTATTATAGCAGAGTTGGGATTTTGTGTCAACCGGTGGGATTATTGCTCTTCTACCTCGTGCCAAGTATCTCTAAACGGGCTCGAATAGTCAGCATCATCGGCATAGTCCCACGCAGCCTGCTCTGTGTCAAATTCAGCAACCTCGGTACGAATCACATCTTCGTAGTCCTGAACGCATCTCTTTACAATCCACATATCAGGCTCCTTGCTTACTGTTCAAGTATTATAGCAGACTTCGGAGACCCTGTCAAGTCACCGGCTACTCCAGTAGTAGTGCAGCGGCACTTGCCGTTGACTCTTAAGCCGCCAAAATGTTCTCCAACGACGGCTTTGTGGTGTGCGGTGCAGACTCTTGGTGCCGGTTAGGAACCGGCCGTCGATCAACTTGCCAAACCGTTTGGGTTTGGGCTGTCCACGCAACAAGCGTCGAGCAGTTCGTTCGTATTCCTTTTCGATCACTGTTGGCTCCTTGCTGACTGTTTGAGTATTATATCACCAAACTCAATGCCTGTCAACCGACTCGCTTCAGGTCCCGCTCACCATCAGGATTGATCTCTGTGACTTGAACAATGTCAGGATGAGTGAGTAGACCAACCCGGGCGATCCAATGTGCCCTATCCAGTTCACTGGCAAAGGTCTGTGTCCACTCGTGACCATTACGAAAGATCCAACGGAGAGTATGCTGATCAAACATAGAAATCTTCATCTCGCTGGTGTGCACCGATCGCTGAGTAAACACATTCACGCACCGCAGTATCAGTGGCCTCAGCAGCCACATCAGGATGGTTTCGGCTGAGTTGCACCAACGCAGCCAAGGTCATGGCCCAGGTCCAATGGTTCCGCAGAGCACGTTGGACCACTGCTTCAACCATGGCATCACCTTGCTCTGTATACATCGCGTAGCTCATTGTTTACTCCGTTTCGTTAGTGTTCAAGTATTATAGCACCGAACTTGCCACATGTCAACCAACGGCTTTGACTAGACCCACAAGGATTGCTGCGAATCCTGCGATGTTGACCGCTAGCTGTGGTTTATTCACTACACGTAAACTCCACACAAGAAAGCAGATCGTGCCCAGAGCAAAGCTTAGTTGATTCCAAATGTCATTGTGATAGGCACTGCCGATAGCATTCAACACATGACCTGCTGTGATGAAGAACGCACCTGCCCACTGCAATACTTCTTCCGTTTTCAAATTAATACCGCCTGATCTCAGTAGTGATGCCGTGATCCCACATAGTTGAAGTCGTCCATGGGATCGCGCTCTTCGTCGTCCTCATCCTCAAACAAGTCCTGCAGATTGCGCTCGCAGAACTGCTTGACATCATCCTCGCTCATCCAACCCAGCAGATCCTGAATCAAGTTATCCTTGTCCAGCATACCTTCGTCCAGCAACTCCAAGACTCGGCAGGTGTAAGCACGAGCATTGCTGGCATGTTTTTGGCTCCAAGACATAGTCAACTCCTGTTCGTTTAGTGTTCAAGTATTATAGCACCGGACTAGTTATCTGTCAACCGTGGCATTTTCGCCACAGCCCGGAACTCCCGCCGCAACCACCACTTATACTTGCTGAAATATTCAGCACTGAGGTAAGTGACCCGCTGCCCAGTCCAAGCTTCGACTTCGTCACAGTGTTCATACCACTTCTCGTAGCACCACTGCCGGAAGTTCATACTGCCTCCAGCATATTAGCCGGCACCTTCCAACGACCGCTGGGTCCAGCATTAACAGTGACAAACTTCTGAGCAATCTTCTCTACGGACCCTTGGTAGGTGACGCCGTTCTTAGTGCTAGTGAAGCGCACAGTTGCACCAACACTTAGACCGCGTTTGACTCGCTTCTGCAGACCTGCACGGGCGAACTTGAGTGCATCTAGCACGCTATTCAGTTCAACATCAGTCCAAGTTCCGAACATGATAGCACTGTTGATTTGTCGAATATCCATCTTCAGCTCCATTGTGTTAGTGTTCAAGTATTATAACATCGGATTGCATAACTGTCAACCGTGGCATTTGTGCCACAGCCCGGCACTGCCATCACCAACTACTGTGATAGACAAAGTAGAACTCGGGCGGCAACTCCAGCGCTCGTTCAAGGATACGAATCGTTTGGTCAACGTCATAGTAGTATCCATCACCATAGCCGGTATCACCAAAGAAGAATCCTTTCGTTGTGGGCAGTTGATCTTCGGCCAAATGCTTGAAATCCCTTACTCGGCGGCAAAGATCCAAGAGTTCTGTCAACTGCTCTCGTGTGACCATATAGTCACCGCAGTCGTCGTTACCTCGTTGAACACGCTCGACGAACCATTTGTGTATAGCGTTAGCCTTGCGCCAATAGCCCGCTTCCAGATCAACACAGTCGACCTCTAGACCAGTATCGGCAAACAGTTCTTGAACCTTCTGTGCTCTAGCATCACTACGACCATACAGGCCCATACGAGCCTTGAGAAACATATCTAGACCCATGGGTCACTCCAGGTCGAATTCGATGTCGTAACGGTTTTCGTATTCGCTGTCAGGATCTGGCCAGCACTCATCATAGTCGGACCCAGGACGAGCATCTTCCTCAGCATATTGCTCTTGCAGCATATCGTAGGCTTCGTCAACCCAACTAGTGGGCACAGAGAACTTGACAGCGATCTCACTGAAGGTGAGTTCACCGCACTCGATTTCCATTTGAATGTCTGAAACAAGATCGCGCATACGACTCATGTCTTACTCCGTTAGTTTCAATGTAAGTGTATTATAAGCTCAATGAGCCGGGCCGTCAACCGTGAACAGTTCGTTGTTGTCTAAAAGCAACACCTCGGCACTGCGCCCAAAGACCTCAATGGGTCGGTCCAGTTGAACTGTATGCTGAACTTGTCCGCCATACTTGACTCGGCTGTCAGTTACAGTGCCCGCAACGGTATAGGCATTCAAGTATACACCAGCAACCCGTTGTCCCGTAAGATCCCACGACATAGATCGCTCCTTGATTAACGTAAAACCCAGATCATCCACAGCACAACCAACACAATCTCGGCCACTGTGAACTGAATTGCTGCGAGAAAATTGTGCAAGGACCTGAGCAGATCGCCCCAGCGCCCGGTCCTGTTGATGTTAAACAAGTTCTTCATTGCGTTGCAGCTCTGCCACGATCTGGCACTCCGCGTTCTCAGCCCAGAACTGTCCCTCGCCGCGCACCTCGTCCGCCCAACGAGCCAGTTCGTAGTCAAACTCCATGATGTCTTCGGCAGTCATATCTTCGGGGAAGTAGCTCATTTCATTCTCCGTTGCGTTAACCATGAACATAGTATACTTGATCCTGCCCACGCTGTCAATCTTGACGATTGCGGTGCTTGGGCTGTCGCTTATATGCCACACGGGGTTGTTCAGTGCGAGCACGACGAAACGGGCTGTTCTGATCAAACAGCACACGGTGCGCTCGGTGTTTGACTGGGACTTCTTGCTTGTTCATCATGCTCTCCTTAGGCAACACCAGTATTATATGAGATCTACACTGGGGTGTCAACCGTGGTATTTAAGCCACAAACCTGGGATAATTGCGGATCATGGTCTGTTCCTGATACTCTTCGCGCAGTTCGTAGCTCAAGCCCTGATCCCGCATGGCACGATCAAACAGAGCAGCATCGCAATCGTGCTCCAAATAGACCAACTCACCTCGGCGATAACTGTAGACCGTGATCTCACGATCAATGCCCAATTGACGGACCAGATCCACTGGAACTTCGAACCAACCGTGCCCGGGATCAGTGATGTAACGAATCTGCATGATGTTATCCTTTTTGAGTTTCTTCGATTAGGGTTAAGGCGTCGTTGATCTGCGCTCGTAGGTCCAAGAGCAGCTCGGCAACATAGCGATCACGATTGAGATTTTGCCGAGCAAACCAAGAGAGTTCGCGTTGAAAATCTTCAACCTTGATCTCCAATAGTTCGAATTCACTGCAAGTCATTGTGCTATCCTCAGTAGTCGCCCAGATCGTATTGATCTTCGTAGCTGGAATCCAAGTAGCGATCTTCGCCACCGTAGTCCTCATCCGTGCCCCAACCTGCTGATGCTAGTGCATCGCCATCGGCCCACGAATCGGGCTCGTAGGGCTCGTCCCAATCGCGCTCCAGTTCATCGTGGCTGAAATCAGTGTCGAAGTCGTCCATTTCTTGCTCTCCAAAGTGCGTTACAGTTTCAACAGTATAGCAAACTCAGGCCTTCTGGTCAACCGTGGCTAAAATCCCACAGATCACTTGAGATCATCCAGGGGACACCACCGCTGCCACAATCTATAAACTTCAGGATCCATGCCCGCTTCACGCAGAAGTTGACAACGAGCTCGGATCCGCTTCTGGGATTCTTCGCCACGAACTCGCTGCTCAGGATCCGATCGAACCCGCCAATACCAATCATGCTCACGCATCCACGACTCAAGCTCGCGAAGTTCCTGCTGCATCATTGGCTCCAGTAGCGTTCCATGCTGGGATCACAGGCACCACCGCGATCTTCGGCAGCGATCTTGACTTCTGCACCGCTCATCAAACAACGAACACGAACCCAAGCAGGATCAATTTCGATACGGTACTTGGGCACAGGATACAGTCCTGCCGAAAGATCCCGTACTTCTTCCATCATCCAAGCCCGATGCTTGTCAGTGTAGTGATAGGTCTTGTGAATCCGCTCTCCGCCCTTGCATCGGCGATCCTGCACATAAACCCGCATGGTCCAATCTTCAAGTTCCAAGCTCATGTTTCGCTCCTTAGTTACAGTTTCAGTAGTATACAATCAAACAGGATTCTGGTCAACCTGCGTTTCAATAGTGACTTCCTGATAGCCACCCCAGTTGATGAAACTTTGCCGAACCTGCAGAGCTTCCTCCAAACTAGCACAGAGCAACCTAGCCTGCTCGCCCAGATGTTGAATCACTACAGTGTAGGTCATAGTCCGCTCCTTAGTTACCATTTCAGTAGTATATATCCAGAACCGCTCTGTGTCAATCAAAGTTCAGACTGTAGCAGATCTGCCACACGGTTACTGTAAAGGTAACTCAAAGTCCGCCATACTGAATCCTCAACTGCATTAAACTCACGAAACTGACTGTAGAGATTCTTGAACCAAAGCTCATCTCCGTGAGCAAAAGCATAAAGTTCAGCACGTTTCAAGTATTTCATAGTTCAATCTCCACGAACATCTGTGTTGAGTGTGGGCTGTACCGCACGACGAATTTCTACTTCTCTACGATGCGCCGCAGCCTTACCACGCACGATCTCATGCACAATGATCTCAATCTCCGACCGATCAGTCAACAAGCGCAGAGCACTACAGAGCAGCCAGGACTTGTTCTCCGAATGAGCACGATACCAATGCTTGTTGGCACGAACCTGCACACTCTTGAGCACAGTAGATTCAGTCTTGGCAGTGACTCCAATGTAGTTTCCACCTGCGACTCGCAGCTCATAGATGATATGATTGCGATCACTGCGCCGCTTACGGGTTGAAATCGTTGTGTCCATGTTCGTATTATATGCGATTCGGACCACTCTGTCAATCCAAAATCCTCGTGTAGTCTAAAACCCACACCTGCCCCGGCACTCCGCTCCTGTGGGATTCTCGCCACAAAAGACCCAATGTCCGAGTCGAGTATCAGGATATTCTGTGGCAGAAAACCCACAGTGTAGTCTAAAAGCCACAGAGAAGAAAAACCCAGAAACCTGAAGGGAATCTGGGCTATTCAGTTCTGAACCTTGGCGAGCTTCCTGGCCAGACCCACTCCCTTTCTTAGGCTTTTATCTGCGCGCTCAACCACTTGTTGACCTGGTCTGGGATTCAAAATCAATGTCAGGCGATCTACAATCGCCTTATCAAGTATAGTCAGGAACTCCTACCAACAAGCATACAATCCCTGACTGTTCTACTCTAGACTTGACTTTTATGGTTTATAATACTTAGTGTTAATCACTATAGCGGGGATTAAAAATCATAATTTTTCCAGGATTTTTGAACCTTTTGGATCAGGTTTTTCAGGATTTTGACCCCGATTTTTAAATTTTTTCTAGGATTTTCCACCGTGGTCGAGAGGGGCTAAGTTCAAATACTTTCTCCAGTATTGCTCAGTATTGCTCAGTATTGCTCATTATTCTCCCAGTATTGCTCAGTATTCTCCAGTATTCCCAAAGTTTCTCCCAGTATTCTTCAGTATTGCTCAGTATTCTCTGGAGTTCCTTCAAGTTTCTGTACAGTAATTTTCCTGGGTTGGAGCAGACCTGTACAACGGGGTATTTGGCAGTGTTAAAAGTTGTTATAGCTACAACGGGGTATTTGAGTATCTAGTATATTTGTATTATTTTTCCAGTTTTTTGTTCAGGGTTACAACGGGGTTTTCTGTATTATGTTCTCGTGGTCGTCAAAGTTTGTAAATATGTGTTCTTATTGTTGACACAAGGAGGTCAGTGGTCGTGGAGCATTACAGTCATAGTGTGCCCGGGTGGTTTGATCCCGAAGATTTTGAGTTTTATGATTGGGTAGTTCTAGAGTTAGCTCGTCGTCTAGGGCGAGTTCGTCATGTAGTAGAAATTGGCAGTTTCAAGGGTCGTAGTTCGAGTCGTATGGCAGTGAATCTCATAAACCTAGGTCAACACACTCAGTTTGACTGTATAGACACTTGGTTGGGCAGTATTGAGCATCAAGCGGGACAGCCCTGGGCCGATCCCGATGTCATTGCTGGTAAATTATTTGATCGATTTCGAGAAAACATGGCGCCGGTCTCTGGTTATTACCGTGCTGTGTGTTTAGACAGTGTCAGTGCTGCCGAGTTATATGATCCTGGTAGTCTAGATCTAGTGTTCATAGATGCTGATCACGGTTATGATAGTGTCTATGAAGATATTCGTGCCTGGCGGTCAAAGATTCGTTCTGGTGGTGTCATTGCCGGGCATGATTGGCCCTACAGTACCGGGCTCAGGCGTGCTGTTCGTGAGTTGTTAGGTGAGCCCATAGTGTCGGGCACCTGTTGGTACTTCTGGTTATAAAATAAATAATTTCAGTGATAGTTTATCTGTACTGGAATGTTGATATTTTGGAACACCATATTGTTGCCCTGTCAGCAACAGGAATTATTGGCTCTAGATCCCAGAGCGGTCTATTGGCCCGCCAGTTGGGCTGCTACAGGGCTATACAGTGCTGCCGTGCCCCTGGATTGGTGGATATCTTTCAGTCTAGTCAATCCGGGTTTGATCTGGATCATGCGTCATGGCCTTCACAGTCGAGTAGTTTATGAATAAATATTTCAATGTATAAAAAAGGTATAACAAGCGATCATGCCGATTAAAGCCTGGGTTCCTCGTCCAAGTGATTCCACAAAACCCACAGAATCGTTAAGTTTTGCAGAGATACAGGCCGAGTTTGGTGGTTCGGATGGTATAGGGCTCAATGAGTACTATCGTGGAGGTGCTTATGTGCCTTCGGATGCCGTGGGTTATCCCAATGGTGTAGCCACTGCCATTCCTACCACTGGAGCCATCAGTGTAGCCAATTTTTATGGTTCCAGCAAGTATCAATTGTACACCTATAACCTTGCTTCCGATGGAGTGGCCACCGGATTAAATCTTTTTAATGCGGCCTCGGCTGCCGGGTTGAACAACAATGTAACTGCTTCGCGTTGGTATATCACTGTCAACAATGCTGGTATTCTTGGGGCCAGTGATGTTTTCAATTATGCCATAGACACAGGTTCGGGTTATGCTCGTACACCCATTATCGTGATCAATAATTCGGGATATATTCTAGGAGCCGGGGGGCGAGGTACTGACTATATTGCTTGGTATCAAGCCGCTGATGGTTATTGGGACAGTTATTATTATTGGCGTGGGGGCAATTGTATGCGATTCCGCCAAGGTGAGATCTACATCAATAATTCGGGTTATATAGCTGCCGGGGGTGGTTCGGGTGGTATAGGTACCAATAACATTCATGGTGGCGGATCGGGTTATGTCTATGCCCCGGGATATCGGACCTATTTGGCCAATTCTGGAGATCCCAGTGGTAGTCTGTTAAGTGGTGGTGGATTCCAAGACGACGGGGGTAGTTCGGGTAATCCCAATGGTGGTGCCGGGGGCGGTTGGGTTTTACGTAGTGGTGCCAACGAAAGTCTAAGTACCGATGGTTGGGGGTATGGTGTACAAGGTACCAACAATTATGTTTTTCACGGGGGTGGTTCTCCGGGCTGTGTCATAGTCTATGATGTGGGTTGGACAACTACTTCTCTGGGTTTTGTCAGAGGAGATTATTGCACCAGTGATGGCTTACCTTATCTAAGTCCTCAAGGTCCAGTAAGACCTCCTCCCCCTCCCCCAACTGGTGATGGTGGTGGTGGTGATGCTGGTGGTGATGCTGGCGGTGGTGATGGTTACTAATATAACTATAACCCACTATTGATATAAATAATTTTATCCAAATAGATCAATGAAATGAAATACAGAATAACATCCTATGATAATATAAGAAAGATACTGATTGCTCAAGTAGCTTTTTCCAATGAATCCTTTGATTCGGCTCGAGAAATTCCGGTCTCTATTCAAAACATATCGGATCTAGCCGAAGTTGAGAGAATACTGTATAGTGGGTTTATTGCTTCGTTAACTCCGGCACAATTGGGTAATTTCAATCCTTTTTTGGAAGCAGAAGTTCAAGACATACTCAACACCACGGCCACGATGACCATATCTAATGCTGATATTTTTCAAGTTGTGGCCACCATGGACAATGCTGTATCAGAGATATCAACTCAAACCAATGTCATTATAATATAAGGATAGTCAAAATCATGGCTGTAAAAAGATTTTACAGAAAAGTTTTCAAAAAATCCAATATTCTACTTGTTGGTAATTTATTTGAAGAAGTCGGGGATGTTCTTGAAGTTACTCTATCCAGGATAGGTCTTTGGCCCATGGATGCTCGCACACAATACAGGAACAAAGCAATTTGTTTCTCGGGAAATTTCAAAATATCCTTTCCCGACACCGAGGTCTGGGATAAAACAGTTGATGAGCAGGATTTTTGGCCCAAGGACGGTGATATATTACAGGTATACAATAATCGATTTTTAGTTGAAGCTCAAGAGCCCATGTCTTGTCATTATTGTATAGTACCGGCCTATGCTACACAAATGGTCGATGCAGAGACCATTGATCTAGCTATCGGACAGACTAGAACTCTAGATCAAGGCAAGGCAGTGTTTGTCTATGGTTCCGATTTTTCAATCGATGGTCAAAACTTCACAGAAAATCAAATAGTTGTCTGTGAAAACAATGCTTCCACACTGACAGCAGGTACTAGTACCTGCCGAGTCGTGGAATTCAAAGTTGTCTAATTTGATCTAAATATCGAAATTCTTTTTAGCACATCGGCTCCGGGATCTAGGGTAGTCCAAGGTCCGCCCAGTACCGGGGTAAGATGTATATGACTACGTGGGATAAAATAGCTATCCACAACATTGTTGATACCCAATTGATCCACTAGATTGCTGATAATGCTGTCCACAGCCACAATGGCCTGAGCATTTTCCAGTATACCAATCCAGTCAAATACCGAATCGGTCAAGGTGCCGACTTCGATTATACGCCATCCCGAAGGTATCCAAGCAGGATCATAGCTAGCTCTATGATCTGACCCTTCCAGATGAACAACCACATAGGGTTCGTTGTCCCGAATGTCAAGTTGATTTCGAAGTTTTTGTTCGCGTTCGGGGTCACGGGTAATACATTCGCTGAGATTCCATTTTTCCAAGAATGGAACCTGAGCAGCATGATATTTTAACTGATCAAATTTAGTGATTTGAAATTCGGGTCTGCTGCTGAGTTCAGTATGTGCGGTCAATGACTGATATAGACAGATAAAGTTTTCTATGCCCAGTTCATTGAACTTTTGCATGGGTACATCATAGAAAAATGCCCCGTGATCCTTGGCAATGGGTATCCAATTGACCCAGGGCACTGTGTCTTTGACATTGCTGACAAATTCTTCACAGATAGGCCAATAGATGTCATAGCCTTCATTGTTATACCAACGAGCAATTGGTAGGGCTATGACGATGTCTCCTATGCCCCTAGATTGTATTAGTCCCAGTTTTTGTTGTGTAGTCATGTAATCATTGTGATGTTAATAACATTGCCCGAGCCATACATGCCCTCGGCAATGAGTTTGGCCTGATGCCAATCTCCAGCTTGAAGCCTACTGGTTGCAGTACGATAATCGCCGATTTTGAACCAAACTTCAAAAGTATACATTTTTTCCTGTGTATGTGAGTTAACAATATAAACATTATACTTTAATTTTGTTGTTTGGTCAACCTAGACTTCAATTTATATACATATTTAATTTTGATAAAGATATAGAGAGTTAATTCATGACTAAATATTGGACATAAGGGTCAAAGGACAAATTTAACATGACTGTTTCTGTTGGAAGCACAATAGCTGCTGCTGATTATAACGATATTCGAAATACCATTGATGATATTCTAAATGATGGCATAGATGGCTATGGTCCTAATTTATTAGAAGCAACCACAGCCACAACCAACATGATTGCCACATATGATCATTGGTCTGCTCTTTACAATGATGTAAACAAAAGTATCAAGCATCAAACCGGGGAAAATATTGTAGGGATACAACCGCCAGCTTTGGGCAGTTTGATCACGGCTACCTTTGTCAATACTCTGGCAACATCTGCCACCTTGGCTGTGGTCAATAGTACAATAGCCCATCCTGATCAGTTAACCACATTTGTCAGTTCCACAGTGATCACCACTGTACTATGGAATAGTCCGGTTACACTTATAAGAACACTCGACTGGGATTCAAATCTAGAAGCCAACTATCATTTCAATCTAGGTGGTTATGTAATTTCAAACATAGGTTATGAAGGCACCCCTGCTGGTGCTGCGGATAATGGTTTTGCAGAATTTGTCAATCATTGTAATCAAAGTTACAGTGACCTTTTGAATCCCTATAACAGAGACAATTGGAGAGGTACGGAAGGCCTATTGACCAATTTCTACTCAACTCTTACTTCTGTTGGTGTATTCACTGCTCAAGTTGATTATAGCAGACACTCAACCGGTTTAGAAATTACAACCACTATCTATCCAGCAGGATCTCCGGGTATTAATTTGGATCCGGTAAGTTTATCCACAGTATACTATTCTACAGATGCTATATCTGCCGAAAGACCCAATGCGGCTTCCAGTAGACGTATACTAACCACTAACAATCTAACTCCTTTTGTGTTTCAAGCAGGTAAACGTAGTTCAGCGCAGATATTAAGATTACAAAATGTCAGTGGTGAAACAATTACTGTCAGCAGTATCGCACCCACTTCCAACGGTGTATTAGGTTATGTGGCCAGTACAGTGACCAACTTGTCCAATCAATTTCCTGTGGTTACTCCATTAAGTTTTCCTATAGTTATACCCAGTACCGAGGAATATGATGTTGCAGTATACTATTATGAACCTTATACCGCGGTAAACGAAGTAGGCACTTTTTATAACTCCATTATCATAGTCAGTGATGCAGACAAACCTAGACGTGTAGTCGATACTGTTCAAAATGTAACAGTTCCGGATTTTGATTTTATATTGAACTTGGTTGATGCATCACAGCCCTATTCCTATACTGATTGGCAAGCAGAATATTCTCTAAGTACTGCTAATAGGAGTTTAGGTGTTCAAATAGCCGACCGATATTTCTTATCCAATGATGAATATAGTTTTGGGGTTATAAATGGAAAAGAAAGATATGGACTTTATAGAAAACCCACAGCAGAAGAATTAAATTTTTGGGTAAACTATACCAATTCCCAGGCCGGTGGAGACTATACATTAATAGCCTCGGCCTTTTTTACCAGTACAGACAATGGATCCCAGGATAGCACACGATCCACTACACCTTACAAGTATTTTGATCCGGGCTTTGGTTATGGTGATTTCTATGATAAAACTGAGGTTGAAACCAATCTAACCAGCAGTGCTCCTAAGAATTATACCTATATCATTACCCCACAATTTGGAACCATTAATTCTACAGAATCGGATCCAGGTTATACAGTCAGTCTATCCAGCCAATATTATAATGGGTCGCCCAGTGTTGAAGCAGCAGACGCATTCAGTGTATCTAGACAATTTGACAGTGGAGGTAGCAGTTATATACGTGGACCCATAGTTACATTCACACCATTATATGTTAACAATACCGGAACATATAGTGTGGATCTCACGGTAACAGTCAGTGCAACCGATTTAAATGGTGCAACGGTTACTAAAACTAAAACAGCTAATCTCAGTTTAAATCAAACAGCTCTAATAGACGGAAACTTGGTCAAATGGGTTAGCGGATATGAAGCCAACAATGCTGTCATGGGTATAAGTTATGATCGTATCGGTGGACAACTTCATCTCACTGTAGGTATCGGATCAGGCGGTGATGCTGCTCCAACACTAAGTGAAAATGGATATGCTTCCACATATGTTAATGTAGATTATCTAGGATTAAGTAGCGATAGTTTTTATTCTACATCTAAGATAGGATATAATCTGCCATTATACAAAGCTGTTACAGTAGGTGAGTATAGTTCATTTTTAAATACCTACGGTGTTTGGCCCCACAACCCAACTTTAACTGGATCACAGAGTTATCCAGCAGGACATACATTTAGCCACAGCTACAAGTTCACTGCATCCGAATCTGGAACCTATGAAGTTGAATTTTCAGTAGATGACATAGGATTGGCCATTATAGATGATACCATAGTAGTTGATCGATCTCCTAACAGTAATACTAACTATATAAATTCTCACCTGGGTTATATTAATCTAAGTCCCGGCGAACATACAGTAAGAATGTCGTTTGTAAATCGACAGTCCAGAGGATATAATCCGGGTGCAGTGGCCTTGACCATTAGAAATCCTGGGGGCAACTTGGTATGGACATCATTAGATCCAATTAGACCCAGTGCACCATATCTTTATTGGAAAGAAGTCTATAGAGTTCCAATTGAAACAGGAACAGCTAGAACTTATTATCTAAGAGAATATTTGGCCAAATCTTCCGTCCCTATTAATCTTTATCCATCCGGTGCATTTGATTATGGAAGATTTTTTGGTACACCCAGTACCTTGGAATATGGTTCAATTATGACCATTGACAGTGACGGTCGTGGAAACTTGACATTTAATTGGAAACCATTAAACAGCAGTACCGATAATGGCGATTATGATACCACACTATACAATATTACTCAATTACCCTATTACTACAGTTCTAGATCTGCAAGAAAAGTCAATATAGGACCCAGTGGTTCCACAACTCAATTCTTGATAGGAACTACAACTAGAGCGGTTAGAACCAGTGTGGTAGCAGTTCCTGTAGATCCTCCAGTTCCAGTAGATTTATTACCAGCAGTGGATCTTGGCGGAATTGGAGATATAGGTAATCCGGATACTGGATTAACCGCCGAAGAAGCTGCCCTTGCTCAGGAGGCATTAGCCGCCTTGGCTGCAGAAGCGGAGGCTGCTGCTCAAGCTGCTGAAGCCGCTACCAATGCTGCCAATGCTGCGGCCACCGATGCCGATGCCAATGCTGCGCAGGATGATGGTGGTGTTTCTGCCGCTGCTGCCGCTGCTGCCGCTGCTGCCGCTGCTGCCGCTGCTGCCGCTAATGCTGATGCAGAAGGCCCTGGTCCTAGTGCTGCTGCATCTGGTTCTTCTAGTTCTGGTGCAGATCCTGGTAGCGGATTCGGTGGTGACAGTTCAGATGGAAGCGACGGCGAATAATTTTTGGAAACAAATTTCACCAAAAATGGTTGATTTAAACCTCCTTTTAGCATAAACTAGCGCTTCCTGTTATAAATTAACTTACCGCTATCAGAAAAGGAGGTCTAACCATGACTAACACCCCGCTAGATAGGGAACAGGTACAATCTGTACCAAATAAATCAATGGCATTGTTGATCAATACTGTATTGATGTTGCTTGGTATGTTTGTGGTTGTATCACTGTTGAAATGGGCCATTGACTTTAAAATGTCAAAACAGGTCGCAGCAGAAAGTTCTCAAATTACCGCAGAATTGCGAGAAAGACAATTAACCTGTCTTGCAAGAAATATCTATTATGAAGCAGGATCTGAACCTTTTGAAGGTAAAGTTGCTGTGGCTCAGGTTACTATTAATAGAACCGAAAGCGGCAGATTTCCCAGTGATATCTGTCAAACCATTTACCAAAAAAATGTATTTTATGAAAAGGTAGTCTGCCAGTTCAGTTGGTATTGCGATCGTGCAGCCACTGTAAAACCGGTTCATAAGCCAAATTATGATGAAAGTATGGTAGCTGCTAAAAAAGTCCTTCTAGAAGGATTTAGGCTTCCTAGTTTGGAAAAAGCATTGTTCTATCATGCGGATTATGTAGATCCAAAATGGAACAAAGAAAAAGTAGCAAAAATTGGTCGTCATATCTTTTATAAGTGAACATAATGAAATACATTACTCTTATCCAAACTTCTATCGTTGAATTTTTCAAACAACATCTTGGCAAGATCAGTGCTCACACACTAGGTTGGATCACTATTATTTTACTGCATTTTGCCAGTATCCCTTCGCTATTGGCTGTGCTAATGGGTAAAACTGATATTCTTCCCAGTGTAGATCTAATGATCTTTGTTTGGGCCGGTCTGATTACCTTGTTCTTCAAAGCTCTTATTGATCGCAATAGTCTTTATATTGCAACGATCTGTTTGGGATTTGTAGCACAGACGCTGCTAATGGGACTAATCCTTTTCAAATAAATAAAGGATGCGTTTCCAAGAATTCAATATCACAGAAAGAAGCTGGGTTGATCCTGCTCTAACACGAGATTATAAAAAATCCGGGTATGCCTTGTTAGGCCGGGGCAGAGATCAACAGGCTTGGTCCACACCAGACGGTAAATTAGTCAAAATATTTGGTACACAAAAAGGTCAACAGGGATTAACTGCTGATCAACAGATGTTTCTTCAATGGATTGACTATGCTAAAAAACGAGCTGACAATCCATATATGCCTCGATTCGGTTCTCCGGAACAATTTGAATTTCCTCAAGGATCGGGGCAAGTCTATCTAAAGGTAGAAATGGAGAAATTATCTCCTATAAACTTACCTCCTGACGCTCGGGGTTTACTCAGTCAGTTTATGATCTTTGTAGAAGAAGGTAGAACTTTTGACTATCTGGTACAGATTGTAAAACAAAGACTTGGTCCTAAAATGGCAGGTTATGCTAATCTGTTCAAAACTAGTCAACTTTGGGATACGGTTTCAGAGTTATATCAAATTGCTCAAAAGAATGGTTGGGAGCTAGATCTAGATTCTGAAAACTATATGATGAGAGGTAATCAATTGGTCATCTCTGATCCTTGGATAGCTTCGTAACCATAAATAGTCATATGAAGATTCAAGAACTTTTAGAAAAGAAATTACCTAATCCTACATCTAGTCAGTGTGGAGTTAAACGTCTCAGCCGAGTTCGATATAATCAATGTGTTAGTTTGGGACTTAAACCGCACGACAGTGATCATACTGCCGGCACCGGACGTCAAGGTGTCAAGGGTTCAGGTGTTAAATTAAAAGGTAAGAAGATGAAAAGCGAATTGCATGGTGGTCCGGTCAAAGACTACGATGGCAAATAATAAGTTCGTTCTAGTATTGTTTTTAATTTCTCAATAAAAGTCCCGGAATTTACCGATCTTGGATTTTGTTCAAGCAGATTAGCATATTCTATCCAGGCTAAATGATAATCAATATAGGTATTACCGTTTAATTCGATTATTCTCTCTATTCGGTTGTTCAAAGAACAAAATCTATAGGCCAAGTTTTCTGCATATTCGCCAATATAGCTTTTTACTAATCCTCGATCAAGATTAAGATCGTGTTTGAAGTATGTAGTGCTATATATTGCATGATACAACCCGGCAAGACAGACATCTGTGGGCAAGTTAGCTTTCTTTAAGATTTGGTATGTTCCGTATAAATGTTCAAAAAATGTAGTTCCACTATGACGAATATTAAAAGTTTTTGATCTGACAAATTCGATGGCTTTAGATTCGTCTAGGATTGGTATATGACTTTTAAATGCAAGAATTTTTCTAAGTTTTCCGCACAATCTACTAACCGAACGAGCCACATGGGGAATAGACGAATCAAAACATACAATTCTATTAGTTCTTGGTAGTGTCGAATATATAATTTCTTTTTTTTGATCGTCGTAGAATTCTGTGGATCCTGCCCAGTCAGATTCCCAATTATTATTCAAAAAAACAAGAATTGTTTCGGCTCTAAATTTCGGTTCAAATTTTAGTTGCTTGCTGTCTGTATGAATATATCCTTCAGTACCATAGGTATATCCATTATAATAACATCGAAGTAACTTTCTTTCACCAAAAACTTTTTTAAGTTCATTCCATAATTTAAATTCTTCCGATTTTAGGAATGGATCAGTATATTGAAAATCTAACAACGGAGAAGCATCCTTGACACCGCACCCATGAATAAAATGATTCCAATGCCCCGGATCATCTTTTTTATTTTCATTTGAAGGCCACCCATAACTCATAGGTAACGTTTTATTACAGAATGGATCGATAAATTCAGGTGAAAATAGATTATCGTAGATCTGTAAACTTTTGTTATGGTTAATAGTTTTTATTTTTAATTTCATTGATCTTTACCTATATCTTTTAAAACCATTTTTAACATGTCCTCGTGATCTAGATTTTTTAAGTGTGGTCCTAGATCGTATAGTTTATCTTCTCCTTGAATCAAGGATGATAGACCTAAAATTTCCAATAATTCAATATAACTAATCGGTTCATCTCTGAGATGACTTACCCAAATTACAGTGAGAAAACTCAACATGAGAACAATTCGATCGTCATAGACATCATTGTTTTCACACCAATTTATAGTTTGTTTAAGATAATAATCTATATCCTCTAGTCTATTTTCTAATTGATGTATCCATTCTTTGGTATCGTTTCTGGTCCAAGGTTTCATATTTCGATATTTATTGATTAAATATTTGACCGGAAAAAATTAAAAAATGGTTGACCTTTTTATGATTTATATGTACAATATAAAAACTGTAACTCACACTCACACTGTTCAAAATGAAAGATAGTTGCGATAGCGTAATTCGTAGTTTGGAAAATCATCCTAGCCGGCTTAACAAAGAAGACATCATTCGTGCTCAACTAGACAATGATGAACTTTTTGAAGGGTTTAATCTAGCTCTTAGTCCTTATATCACTTTCGGTGTTAAGAAAGTGCCCAAGCATGGTGGTCCAGATGGACAAGGTCTGCCTTGGGAAGCATTTCGAGAATTGTGTCGTATTCTGTCTAAACGAATTATGACCGGGGACAATGCCAGAGATGCTATCGAGTTAGCACTTTCGGCCAGTACACAGTCTCAATGGAATGACTGGTATCGACGCATTCTGATCAAAGATTTACGTTGTGGTGTTAGTGAAAAAACTATCAATAAGATCAAAAAAGGTGCTGTACCTGTTTTCGAATGCATGTTGGCCCACGATGGTGCTAACCATGAATCTAAAATTACAGGTAAGAAATTGCTAGAACCTAAACTCGATGGTGTTCGAGTAATCACCATTATTGATGCCGAAGCAAGAACAGTTGTTCAATATAGTCGAAATGGTAAAGTTCTAGAAAACTTTGGTCATATTACCGATTCCATGCTCGAACATATCGATCTGTTTGATCGTAGTTGGGTCCTCGATGGAGAAATGGTCAGTACCAGTTTTCAAGCATTAATGAAACAGGTACATCGTAAAGAAGATGTGCAATCTCAGGATGCACGTTTGGCTGTATTTGACATTCTTCCACTCAGTGAATTCCAGCGCGGACGTAGTGCTCTAGGCCAACGACGTCGTAGTAATCTACTTCGTGGTATGAAGTCTGTATTTGATCAAATTGGATCAATTGACATTGTCGAACAGACTGAGGTTGATCTGGACAGTTATGTAGGTGAATTGCAGTTTAAGGAATACAATAAACAGGCATTGGATCTAGGCTATGAAGGTATTATGATCAAAGATCCGGATGCAGTTTATGAATGTAAACGTAGTCATAGCTGGCTCAAACAGAAACCCTTTATCGAGGTCAGTCTCACTGTGATCGAGACCGAAGAAGGTACTGGTCGTAACAAAGGTAAAATGGGCGCCTTGGTCTGTGAAGGTCTAGAAGATGGAAAATCCATCAAGGTAAACGTAGGTTCCGGATTTACAGATCAAGATCGTGATGAGTTTTGGAATTGTCGTGTAGATGGACAAGTTGTCGAAGTTCGTGCTGATGCTATTACACAGAATCAAGATGGTACATATAGTCTCCGATTCCCGCGTTTTCTACGTTTTCGTGGTTTTCGAGCAGGTGAAAAAATTTAAAATGAACAACAAATATCTAAAAGGAGAGAAAGTTTAATCGTGGCTAAAGAAGAACACATTACCGCAGATGGTGTTGTAGAAGAAGTACTACCAAATGCAATGTTTAGGGTAAAACTAGATCAAGGCAATACAATCCTTGGTCATATCTCGGGCAGAATGCGTCAGAATAAAATTCAAATTCTTGCCGGAGATATGGTTCGTATTGAAATGAGCCCTTACGATTTATCAAAAGGTAGAATCGTCTACCGAGACAAATGATTAACTACTTTTAGTATTCCAAATATTCGCGCCAACTAGGATGGGAACAATTATCCCATCCTAGTTTTTTGCGTTTTTCTACTAGTTGATAATAGCTGGGTTTATAAGGTTTGTGCTTAGGAACAACTTTATGATCATTGCCTTTTTTAGAATTGCATGGACCACAGGCTGTGGTAGTGTTTTCCCAAGTGCTTCTACCACCATGACTGATTGGTAGTATATGATCCAACGTGGCAGTTTTCTTGTTGACCTTGATTCCGCAGTATTGACAGGTAAACTCATCTCTAAGAAATACATGTGATTTAGAATATCTAATTGTATTTTTCTTTTTTTGATATTCTGTTAGCATCATCACTGCCGGGACAGCAGTTGACCATTTAGGACTGTGAACAATCCAGTCTTTGTGCCATTCTAAAACCACGGCTTTCTCAAGAACCAAATACTTGATAGCTTCTTCCCAAGTAAGGGTGCTCAGTGGTATCATAGAAATTGGTGCCGAATCAGCATTCAATAACAGTGTACTGGACATCTTGATTTTATTTATTAAGAGATATTTTTAAAAATATAGCAAATTTATTATCTTTAATCAAGTTAAAACTTATTGATGTTTAGTTCAGAATCCACAGACATATTCCATATTCTTCTATGTTCTGTTGCTTTGCCTTGAGCAAATCTTTTAGAATCGCAGTTAGAACACACATGATAATAATCGTTTGATAATCTTTTTCTGTCCATACTGCCTAGATCTCTAGAAAATTCTTGCTGACAGTTATCACATAGAAACTTTGCTACAGTTTTTAATCGTGTATATTGATGTTGTCGACCTAGTTTGCTACATCGCAAAAAAGTTTGTTTTATAGTCAGAGTTTCTATAAACATGATTTATTTACATTCGGATTACAAAATTTCAAACTAAATATGGTAAACAGGAAAAAGTCATGTCTCTACAGATTATTAATACAGGTACTAGTCCCAATGCCGGTAATGGTGATAGCATCAGAACAGCTTTCAACAAAGTTAATTATAATTTTGATTATCTAGAAGGAATGGTCCTAGGAACTAGTACAAGTCTTACTTCTAGTATTCGAAATGTTATTAGGCCTATGTTGGTTCATAATGATCATCAAGAATTAACTACAAACTATGATACCATTAATAACAGAATTATTTTTTATCTTGACAATGAAATTTCTAACATCAATATTACCAATACAGCAACATTTAAAGACGTCAATATAACAGGTACAATGTATTTTGGTCTAATTGAAGCACAAGATGATTTTAATATAACCAAATACGCATCGGACGGTTCTTTAAATTTAAGAATTAAAAACACCTATAATACCGGTACAAGTCAAATCAATTTGTTAGACAATACCACAGGATCATTTAGTATTGTTCACCAAAATAGTGGATATAATAGCGGGATATTTTCTTCCGGGCAAAATTATATTTTCGATGATCAAGGCAGAACAATTAATATTGGACGTAGTAGTATTGTTAACATCTATGCAGATTCAACTGCAACAAATTTCAATTCAACACCTGTAATTTCGGTTAGAAATTCCGGTACCGTTTTTGTTAATTCCGTACTAGAATTAACAAAAGATTATTTGGTTGTTGACGGTAGAACTATAAGATTTACCAATAACGAAATATCAATTAATGGAGTTACTTCCAGTGCGTTAGTAGAAAAGTTAGTTAACAACGAACATACTGTTTTATTAAATGATTCGGGAGTATTAGTTTTACCCGGGAACGGAACTATTGAAAATAATCAAGGAATTGGTTCTAATTTAGAAATGATTAATTCCGGAACTACTTTTCAAAACATTAGTCCATTGTCGTCGGGTGGAAGTATATTCTTTGATGTTTCCGGTTTTGCCTATGCACAGCCATCGACTAATTTTAGTGTAGGAACTTCGTCATTTACACTGGAATGGTTTCAATATCAAACCTCTGCTGGTGTTGATAATGTTAGTAATATTTTTAGTGTGGGACAATTTTATAATAATCAATTAAGTGCTTATGTATTAAACAGTAAGGTAATTACCTCAGTTGGGCCTAACTATAATGAAAGGTTCATAGCCGCACTACCGGTTAATTATCTAAACAGTTGGACTCATGTAGTGGTTCAAAGAAGTCAAGGTCTTTTAAGAACTTGGGTTAACGGTGTTGAAGCAGTAAATGAATATACTACTAGTTCAAGTACATCAAGTATATCTTCGGGTGCATTTAAAGCTGTTATAGGTGCACAAACAACCAATCCCTCAGAAACTATATTTCAAAATTTTTATAATGGGTTGTTAACAAATGTTAGATTTGTTAGAAGAGAATTATATAATACCAGTACGATTACAGTACCAACCTCTCCATTGTCCTTGGTTACTGGAACTGGATTATTACTCTTGGCCAGTACAACGGCAACATTTTTGACAGATAGCAGTAATCTAATTACTCCTGTCCCTGGTAATATTAGATTAACAGTGGATAGTAATGTATGGACATTTACTGGAAATGGTAACTTGACTGTTCCTGGGGTACTTACTGTAAGCACTGGCGCAGTCAATATTGGCATTGTTCGTATTAACGCAAGTAGAGGAGGTACTGCAATAAGTATCGGATCTCCGGGGACTACTTCAACAACAGCGACTAATTTTGTAGTATTTGGAATTTTTAGTTCAACAAGAATACACGAAGTACTTGAACCTAAAACTACTGCTACAACAACAACGACATATGATTGTTCTTATGCACAAGTGTTTTTTCATAATACCACAGGTACTCAGGCAAATTGGACAGCAAATTTAACTAACTTAAATTTAGGTCAAAATAAGACTACCGATGTTAAATTTGTGATTAATCAAGGAACCACAGCTTATTATCCAGATGTTTTACAGATAAGTGGAGAAAATCAAACCATACATTGGCAAGGAAATACCACACCTACAGTAAATGCTGATAGAACAGATCTAATAACATTTACAATTTTACGTAATGGTGGCGGTTATACTGTTCTCGGACAGTCAGTAGGTTTTTAAAATCATTTAAGGTAACATTACAATAAATAGAATACTATGCGAGCAACTGACATTATTAGAGGCGTTTTAGATCTTATAGATCAAGTAGAATGTAACAATCAACCAATGGATTCTGTAATTGCAGTTGATCTAGAGCCGAAAAATGATCAAGCAGAAATACAAACAGGTCTGGATACTAACCGTTTCAAACACATTTATGCCATGTTAGATGCCGAGCGTAGTAACCAACCGATGTATGACAATAGTCCTGTCGAGACAGTTGCCAACATTGATTCAGTTACTAAAGATGCCGGTGGTGGCTGGAATGGTCCAAAAAATCCTGCTGATATGAGATCAAACAATATTTCAATGTACCCAAGCTATCAAGCAACCAAGGAATAACAATGAGTAGATATCATCAACTTTACAATACCGATGGAACGCCCAAGTTTCAAACATTAGCCACTGGTGCAGCCAGCACTAGAACTTCGTCTATAACTGGTCGTAGAATCACAATCTTTACAGGAACAGTACCGCAGTTTGTGGCATTTGGTACTAGCACAGTTGTGGCCACAACCAGTTCGGCAGTGGCACCGGCTAACTCTATGATTGACTATCATTTCGAATCAGGACAATATGTAGCAGTGATAAGTCCAGGCGGAGCAAGTTCTGTGACAATTTTAGATTCAGATTGATCGTATAAATGCCCTTAGATCGTTATACTGCTAATTCCACAAATTATGAGCATCCTCAGGAGAGCAATCTTCTGAATCTGCACAAGGCCATGCAGTACAATGTTCTAGGCGAACCCATACTTAGAACTACTTTAGGTCCTACCGCTACTGATGCGTTCGGAAGATTTAGAATTAGTGAACCATTTACTCTATTTGATACATTTCATCGTTATCAGGACACAGGAAAAAGCAGTATATACACTACAGGAACAAATAGCACTAGCACATTTGACACCAATGGTGGCAACATCATTATGTCTATAAACACAGGATCCGGTGCTGCTGTCTATAGAGAAACAAATCGAGTTTTTGCTTATCAGCCGGGAAAAAGTTTGTTAATTCAAAAAACCTTTTGTATGGGACCTGCCAAGCCTGGGCTAAGACAGCGTATAGGTTATTTTGATACCAATAATGGAATATTTTTGGAAAGAAACGGAACACAGATATCATTTGTGTTGAGATCTTCATCTATTGATGGAACTGTTAGAGAAACTCGAGCAGTAAAAGAAAACTGGAATATAACACCATTAGATGGAACAGGTGCAGATAAGATAGTATTAGATTTAGCTGCATCTCAGATATTTTACGCAAACATAGAGTGGTTAGGTGTTGGTTCGGTGCAATGCGGATTTGTTATTAATGGACAATTTATACCTTGTCACGTGTTTCATTATGCTAACATTTCAGGTAACACTACCACTTACATGACTACAGCATGTTTGCCCATTAGATCGGAAATAGAAAATACTACTGCAACAACTTCTACCAGTATCTTGCGAGAAATATGTTCTACAGTAATTTCAGAAGGCGGGTATGAGTTAAGAGGAAGGCCTTTAAGTGTTGGACATGCTTTAAATGCTCCTTATAGATTAGGATCTACAAATGTTTTTTATCCTGTATTAAGTATTAGATTAAAAGCAAATAGATTGGGCGCAATTATACTTCCAAAGAACTTTAGTCTTGCTCCCCTTACCGCAGCTAATTATAGATATCAATTGTTATCTGGGGCTATTACCAGTGGTGGTGGTTGGCAAAGTGCAGGAGCAGACAGTTCTGTTGAATATAACACAACTGCAACTTCTTTGACTAACGGAATAGTTTTAGAAAATGGTTACATACTGGCAACTAATCAAAGTTCAATTAGCCCTGCTTTACAAGTTTACCCGTTTGCGTTTCAGCTAGAGAGAAATACTTTTACAGGTCTTAGATACGAATTTGTTTTAGCTGTACTGACTACAGCACAGAACCCTGACATTGTGGCAGCTATTAATTGGGAAGAATTAACATGAAAAAACTATTAGCAATTTTATTATTGGTACCTACACTGGCATTTGCACAAAAAACACCACAGGGGGTAACCTATGACGCACAGATTCTTAGAGTCAACGATGGTGATACCGTTGTGATTGCAGCGCCCTTCTTGCCAAAACCTCTCAAGCCAGAATTGGCAGTGCGTATCTATGGTGTTGATACACCTGAAAAAGGTTTTAGAGCCAAATGTCCACAGGAAGATCAACGCGGTCAGGCAGCAAGTTCATTTACTAAAAGTGCAGTTGCTTCCAGTCAAAAGCATCAAGTTGTTCTCTACGAGTGGGACAAGTTTGGTGGACGAGTTCTCGGTGATATCTTATTAAACGGTCAAAGTCTCAGATCTGCACTGATTGCCAACGGGTTCGCTCGTGAATATTATGGCGAAGCAAAAGGTACTTGGTGCAATTGACAAATTTGCATGATGATTTAAGATAAATAGAAGATCATGAGAGCAAAAGAGTTTACCATCAATGTTCCAATAACTATCACCATTAATGGTGACGAAGATCCGGTTGTAAATGCCGGTGATCAATCCGATCAAGTCAATAATCAACTACATCAAAATCCTGTAATGGTTTCTCCTTTACAGCAGGAGATTGAATTAGCCAAGGCCGAGCTTGGTAAAAAAAGTCCGGTAATTGATAAAATTACCGCAGATCAGCAGGTTGGAATGGAACCTGAACAAGATTCAAATCCTATCGAACAACTAATAAACAGGATTAAAGCACTATCTTCAAGATAATGCATACCAATAAATAAAGGTATGCCAGTTCAAAAGATAAAATCCGGTCGTATAATCACTGTTCAAGCCAACACCTATGTTGGAGATAAAGGAGTTATATTCTATGATGAAGATACTCCTGAACTTAGATTAAGTGATGGAGTTACTCCTGGCGGAATTCTTATTGCAACAGGCAGTACAGGAACTGTTTCTGACACGTTTAAAACAATAGCAGTATCTAGTCAAAGTAATTTAGTTGCTTCGGGCGTAGATACATTGACATTTGTAGCAGGTGCCGGTATTTTGATTGCTACATCAGCTACTTCAAAATCGATAACTATAACAAACGATGTGTTTAATGCCACATTAGATGGAGGATATCCTAACTCAATCTACGGCGGGTTGTCAGTAGTTGACGGAGGAGGTATATAATGCCAAATAGAATTCAATTACGCCGAGGAAATGAAGCCGATTGGACTAGCACTAATCCTTTACTAGCAGAAGGTGAAATTTCTGTTGAACTAGATACCGGTAAATTTAAAATAGGTAACGGTGTTGACTACTGGAATGATTTAGCCTATGCATCAGGGCCGGCCGGACCTTCGGGCCCTGTTGGACCATCGGGAGCAACCGGTACAAGTCAATTAAGTTTGCTCACCGACGTTGATGTATCACAAGTTACTACAGGATCAATACTGGTCTATCAAGTAGGTATAAACAAATGGGTATCAACTACTACTTTAAGTCAGCAGATTATAGATGCCGGTGAATTTTAATAGAGATCATTAAATGTCCTCAATTATAAAAATTAAACGATCGTCTGTTACAGGGAACCCAACAACACTTGCTGCCGGAGAGTTGGCATATTCTGCATTACCTGACAATGGTTCAAATGGCGGTGATCGTTTATACATTGGTATAGGGGTTGAAACAGCTGGGAATGCTGCCAGTCATTTGGTTATCGGGGGTAAGTATTTCACTGATTTATTAGATCATACTCCTGGGGTTTTAACTACTAGTTCTGCACTCATAGTTGATGCTAATAAAAAGATTGATGATTTTTATGTTGATAATTTACAGCTAAACGGAAATACTTTACAGTCAACAAATTCAAACGGCAACTTAATTCTAAATGCCAATGGTTCGGGTAAAATTAGTTTTTATAATGCTTATTCGTTTCCTAGAACTGATGGAACACCGGGATATGGACTGGTAACAGACGGCGCTGGTAATCTAAGTTGGGCCGCTGTATCAGCAAGTACAGCAACTAATCTTGCTGGAGGGACAGCAGGACAAGTTCCTTATCAAACTGCTGCTGGAATAACTGCATTTTATGGCCCGGGTACTGCTGGGCAATTGTTGGTAAGTGCAGGCGCAGCAGCTCCTGTCTATACAAACACAGCTAGTATCTATGTAGGTCGTGCTGTATTGGCAGATACAGTAACTAAATGGACTAATGCTAGAACTGTTACATTTGCCACAGGCAATGTAACTGGATCATTTAGTATTGATGGTAGTGCAGATGTAAACAATGTAGTACTGACCTTTAACACATCCACATTAGTAGCGACCGCAGTAAGTGCTCAAACAGCAACTACAGCAACCAATGCAGGAACAGCATACGCTACAATCGGTACACATACCGCAGGCTCCGGATTATCCGGAACTACATTTAATGGTGCCTCAAATGTAACCTGGACATTGAATACTGCTACATTGATGCAGACCAGTGTTAACTTAGCAGGCGGGAGTGCAGGACAAATTGCCTATCAGTCTGCTGCAAATACCACGGCGTTCATCGGCACAGGCAGTATCTATGTAGGTCGTGCTGTATTGGCAGATACAGTAACCAAATGGACTAACGCTAGAACTGTTACATTTGCTACAGGAAACGTAACCGGTTCTTTCAGCATTGACGGTAGTGCAGATGTAAACAATGTAGCATTGACATTTAATACAGGAACCGTAGTTGCCCAGTCTATATCTGCCCAATCAGCATCTAACCTTGCTGGAGGAACTACAGGTGCAATTGCATATCAAACTACATCCGGAGTAACCACCTTTTTAAACATCGGCAGTGCAGGTCAAGTTTTACAGGTGAGTACTACAACAGGACTAGCAGTTTGGGGCGATATCGACGGCGGAACATATTAAATTTTGACTCGCCAAACCGCTAAATAGTCTTGAGAGTTTTTACTCTAGTAGTTTTTCCTTTTTAGGGCGTTAAATGGCAATTTTTCTTAAAAAGTCCTCAGTTGCAGGTAAAATTCCTACATCCGGTGATTTAGCCTTCGGTGAAGTGGCACTAAATTATGCTGATGGTAAACTTTATTACAAAAATACAGCGACCAACATAGACTTTGTCGGGAACGGCGGAACATTTACCAATGCCCTTTCAATAACAAATACTACAGAATCTGTTTCGACTATTACAGGTGCTCTAACCGTTAGAGGTGGCGTAGGTATAGGTGGACAATTAAATGTCGGCGGAACAACTAGCACCTTCTTTGGAAATGTTTCAATTTTATCTACAGGAACTAATGCTCCATTACTAGTATCGGCACAGCCTACTGTAATTCCTAGTTTAACAGCATCAGGCACTAAAATACAGGTAACCGGAGAAAATAATACTAATGCACGAGTTTTAATAGATTCGTTCGGCGGAAATTATGCCGTTTATACTGGTCGAGCATCGCGAGGTACAGCTGAAAGTCCAAGTGCTACACAGGCAAACGACTTGATAGTGCAATTTACCGGAAGAGGCTACGGTGCAACCGGGTTTGGTAATAACTCGACTGCTAGAATTGATTTTTATGCCAGTGAGAATTTTACAGACAGTGCACGCGGTACTTATATGTCATTCAAGACAACAAGTCCTGGCACTACTACTCCTATTGAACGTTTGAACATAGCAGATAGTGGAGAATTGATAATAAGCCACCTAGGGGCTACGAATTCACTTGCCCTTACTAACCCTATATTAATTGCTACATCTGATGCTGATAGCTTTGTTCAATTCAATATACAGAATAAAAATGCCGGGACCTCTGCCAGCGCTGATTATGTGGTTACAGCAAATGATGGTGATGATACAACCAACTACATCGATCTAGGTATAAACAACAGCGGTTATAATAATGCCGGTTGGACAATGTCAGGACCACGAGACGGTTACTTGTATGTCGCTGGAAATAATCTTACGCTAGGTACAGATACTACTGGTAAAGAAGTTAGAATACATGTAGGCGGAACACTGGCAGCAGATGTTGTGGCTATATTTAGAGATCCGGGAACTGCTAGCACCAGTGATATCACTGGTTCATTTAATGTAGATGGTGGTGCAGGCATTACTGGCGATGTGCACATTGGTTCGACCTTGTATATAGGAGCTAATCCAGCCAATCTTGCAAATTCTTTATTGTTAGGAACAGCTGATCTTGATGATTTTGCTCAAGTAGCAATACAAAATCGAAGCGGCGGCCCAAATGCCAGCGCTGACTATGTGATCACAGCAGATGACGGTAATGACACTTCGAATTATCTTAATCTCGGACTAAACAACAGTGGATATAGTTCTGTAGATTGGACCATATCCGGCGCTCGGGATGGATATCTATATGTGGCCAGCAATAGTCTTACATTAGGAACAGATTCTACAGGCACAACTGTTAAAATACATGTAGGCGGAACTACTGCAAGTAATATAGTTGCCACATTCAACGAAGCAAATACACCCAGTATTGATACTGCAACTGGTGCATTAATAGTTGCCGGTGGAGTAGGTATTGATGGCGATTTAAACATCAGCGGAAAAGCCACATTCGATACTGTTAATGTTAAAAAGTATATCGACTTAGATACAACATCTACCAGTGCTACTGAATACAAGGAAGGTAGAATATGGTATGATGTCAATGAACATACTTTAAATATTTGGGGTGCTAGTTCTAGTACCAGTGCACTGATAACAACAGGGCAACGAGAGTGGGTTCGTTGTTACAATGCTACAGGAACCACAATACCTAAAGGAGCACCGGTATACATAGCAGGAGTTCATAGTCACGGACCTACAGCATATAGTCATCATCCTTCCATAGCTCTAGCAAATGCTGGTAATATCAATACAAAAGATGTAATTGGTCTGGCTTCTGAAGATATCGCTCCATCTTCGCATGGTAATGTGATTGTTCGAGGATGGATCGAAGGTATTGATACATCAATGTTGACCGAAGGTCAACGAGCTCATTTGGGATTTGCCAGTTCGGGGACCATAATAGAAATAGCTCCGGAATATCCAAATTTCCCAATGGATCTGGGCGTTTGCCTTGTCAGTAGCTCAACAAATGGTACATTCTATATAGATATTGTTGATCACACATTTGAAAGAATACGTGTGACCAATGATGCTTATATTGACGGCGATCTTACTGTGGGCGGAACATTAAATGTTCTAGGCACACAAACAACTGTATCTGTGCAAAATCTAAGTGTAGAAAACTCATTTATCTATCTAGGTGCAGGCGACACGATCACTTCATCTACCTTTACTGGGTCAGGTCTCAACGATTTAACCTTTAAAGGTCATTATCAAGGTAATACTGCAACTTATTACTATGTAAAAATTGACAGCACCGGCACAACAGATACCTTTGCTTGGAGTTATGATAATTTCGTTACCACAGAAACATCGAATATATCAATCACCGGCGGAGTTCAAACTCTTTCTAGAGGTATATCAGTCCAATTTCAAGCAGTAACAGGTCATACGCTCAACGATAAATGGTCAGGATATGCTGCGGGATCAAATCTTGACTTTGGAATTGTAGGAAACTATACAACTGCAACCTATACTCATGCAGGTATATACAGAGATAGCAGTGACGGCGAATTTAAAGTTTTTGATCGTTATGATCCTGAGATTACTAATAATATCGATCCAACAGATCCTAGTTTTCAATACGGTAAATTTAGAGTAGGAACATTATATGCCACTACATCAAGTTTCATTAATGGATCTGAAATACTTACATCAGTTGATTTAGAAACTGTTACAACTACAGCAACCTACATTACCAATGATCCGACTAGTCAAGTTGGATTGGCTGCAATAGCTGGAACTAGCACTAGTTATGGAACATATAACTTCGGCGATGTTAATTCTATTAGTACCTTTGGCGACTATAACACTGCAACCAATGTTGGATTTTATAGTATAAATGATGCAACTGGTGCTCCTGGATATGTGGTCTACATTGGATTTACCGGGATTACAGATTTTAATAGATTAGTGGCTAATGTTAACTATACACAAAATTCCGGTCATACTATCTATGTTGACCTTTATAATTATTCGCTGGCACAATGGGACACATTCACTACATATTCTGGATTAGCAGGATGGTTCCAATTTGCTCTAGGAGTAATTGATCCTGCACAATATATATCAGGTGGTAAGGTCACTGCACGGTTCTATCATATATCTAGTGGAACAACTACACATAGAACCTGGATTGACTATGTAGCACTAGAGAAAAGTATCACAGGTGGACAAGGTCCTCGCGGTGCAACCGGTGCAACCGGTTCTAGTGGAACCAGTGGTTATTCAGGAGTTAGTGGCCACTCGGGTACTAGTGGATATTCTGGAGTTAGTGGATATTCAGGAGTTAGTGGATATTCAGGTGTAATTGGAACCAGCGGATACTCAGGTGTCAGTGGATACTCCGGTGAGGGCGGAACTAGTGGATATTCCGGCACAAGTGGTACAAGTGGATATTCTGGTGTAAGTGGCACAAGTGGATACTCAGGATCTAGTGGCACAAGTGGATACTCCGGTGAGGGCGGAACTAGTGGATATTCCGGTGTAAGTGGATACTCTGGTGTAAGTGGATACTCAGGATCTAGTGGCACAAGTGGATACTCCGGTGAGGGCGGAACTAGTGGCTATTCTGGTGTAAGTGGATACTCTGGTGTAAGTGGCACAAGTGGCTATTCTGGTGTAAGTGGATACTCTGGTGTAAGTGGCACAAGTGGCTATTCTGGATACAGTGGTTATTCTGGTTACTCAGGAGAAAGTGGATATTCTGGAATCAGCGGATATAGCGGTCAGGCTAGCAGTGCATCAAGTGGCTACTCGGGGGAAAGTGGATATTCAGGCCCAAGTGGCTACTCCGGTGAGGGCGGAACCAGTGGATATTCCGGTGTAAGTGGATACTCTGGTGTAAGTGGGTATTCCGGCACAAGTGGTACAAGTGGATACTCCGGTGTAAGTGGATATTCCGGTGTAAGTGGATTCAGTGGTACAAGTGGATATTCCGGCATAAGTGGATTCAGTGGTACAAGCGGATATTCAGGTGTAAGTGGATACAGTGGTGAGACTGGCCCGATTGCAGGATCAGCAACCCAGGTAATTTATAAAAATGTTAGTAATATTGCTACCGGTAGTGCTAGTTTAATTTTTGATGAAACTTACCTAAAAGCACCATACTTAAATTCAACTAATTCTCAAGGCGACGAAGGCGGTGAGATACTTTTAGCAAAACCACAAACTAATACAAATCTCGTTGGCACAGGCGTGACTATTGATGTATATCAGAATAAACTACGCTTCTTTGAACAAGGTGGAAGTGCTCGAGGATTTTATATAGATATAACTACTGGTGGCGGTGCAGCAAGTACTGATTTAGTTAGTGGGGGCGCAGGCGGAGCATCGGGTACTAGTGGTTACAGTGGAACAAGTGGATATTCTGGATACAGTGGTTATTCAGGAGAAAGTGGATATTCTGGACATAGTGGCTATTCTGGATACTCAGGCGACATCGGAACAAGTGGATACAGTGGAACAAGTGGATACTCAGGTACTAGTGGATACAGTGGAACAAGTGGATACAGTGGAACAAGTGGATACTCAGGTACTAGTGGATACAGTGGAACTAGTGGATACAGTGGACTAATAGCAAATCCGTTCTCGGGCATATTAACTATAACTAATATTACACAGGCAAGTTCGACTATAACCGGTGCATTACAGGTTGTAAATGGAGGAGCTGGTATCGGTGGTAACTTGTATGTCGGCGGAACTGTCATTGGAGGTGGAGTAAGAACTACTTCAAGTGCTTCAGCTCCTACCAATCCTGTAGTAGGTGATGTATGGTATAACACCACAAACGACGCTATCTATCGATATACTAATGACGGAACTAGCAATTATTGGATAGATATTACCGGCCCTACAGTCACTACGACTACAGGAAATTTAGTTACTACTTCTGACAGCCAGACTCTTACTAATAAGAGAATTACCCCCAGGGTAGGCAATAACGGTGCAACTACTAGCGGAAGCATAACACCTACTGCTGATAGTAGTGATCAATATAATATCTTAGGACTAACTGGCTCGATAACTTTGCAAATACCCAGCGGAACACCCACTGATGGTCAAAAACTGTTATTGAGAATTAAAGATAACGGTACTGGTAGAGCAATTACTTGGACAACTACCTCCGGGGGATTTAGAGCCATGGGAACAAGCTTACCTACAACTACCATAGCCAGTAAGAATTTATATGTAGGTTGTGTTTATAACGCAACTGACTTATTTTGGGACGTTATAGCCCTAGAACAAGAAGTTTAACATGCCAACAGTTACCATTGCAATAGTTAATACTGCACTCACTACCTGGACTGTTCCTGCCGATTGGAATAGTCTTAATAATTCCATACGATTAATTGGCGGAGGTGGTGGCGGCAGGTCTAGTGCCACAGCAGGCGCCGGAGGCGGAGGTGGTGGCGAGTATACCCTTGCCACCAATGTGCCTTTATATAGAGGTTCTGCATATTCTATTAGAGTAGGAACTGGCGGCGCAGCCGGTGTAGCGGGTTCAGCATCGTGGATAAGAACTGACAGTCCTGCTAATACTACACAACCTGCTTCAGCAGTAGAAGGTATTTTGGCCAATGGTGGATCGGGTGCTGCTGGCGCCACTGGTGCTGCTGGAGGTTCATCTGGATTTGGCGGTACTAGTTTTTCTGGAGGTACCGGCGGAACGGGCAATGCGGGAGCACTTACTGGTGGTGGAGGCGGAGGAGCCGCTGGTCCTGGAGGGGTAGGTAGAAACGGAGGAGCAGGTGATACCAACGCAGCCAATGATAACAGCGGTGGCGGTGGAGGAGGAGCAGGCGGTGCAAGTTCCACAGCAGGATCTCCGGGAGGAACAACTGGAGGAGCAGGTGGACAGGGACCTAACGGTACCGGGTCAGGGAATGGCGGCAACGGAAATAACGGTACCGCCGGGACTAACGGCGGAGGTGGCGGAGGTGGCGGCGACAGAGCCGCAGGCGGCGCCGGCGGATCAGGTCAAGATCTTGGAACTCCGGGATCAACTTTAGGAACCGGAACACCACCTTATGGAGCAGGCGGTGGCGGTGGCGGCGGCGGCGATAACAATGACGGTGCTGGTGACGGAGCACAGGGAGGATTATTTGGAGGCGGTGGAGGCGGTGGCAACACTGGAGGTGCAGGCCGTCAAGGAATAATTTATATAACTTATGAATCTTCATCGGCCGCAAAAAGAATGTTTATGATTTTTTAATCAACAATGGTGCGTAAAATAAATAGAGACACAAAGGATTTGTAATAAATGAGTTTTCCAACTTCTCCAACAAATGGTCAAACTGCGGTAGTTAACGGGATTACCTATGAATATGCGTCTGCATCAGGATCTTGGACGAGAATTTTAGGTGGTGCCGGTGGCGGCTCAGCCCCAGTGTTCACATTTGGAGGAACCGGTACCCCGACTGCCGGCACCGATGTCACTCCGTGGATCATGGTTAGATCGGCTGCGACTAACTCATTACTAGCATTGACAGTAAAAACTCAACCAACTGATGTATTCAGTGTGACCATAATGAAATCATCAGATAGTGGAGCAACTTTTGCCACCACTATTGGTACCGTTACAATTGTTGCCGGCGCCGGCTACACAACAACTACATCTGTTAGTGGATCTCTCAGTATCGGTGATTTATTAAGATGTGATATAATTTCAGTAAATGGTGCTGCTGATTGGAATTGTCAATTAGAAACAGTATAATATAATTTTAGGATAAAAAATGCCACAAGTAATAAGATCAGAAATTAAACATGTTACATGCAATACAGTCAGTGTATCGCAAGACATAGCCGAGTCAGTTCGTGTTAATCCGAACGGTGAAACAACCTGCCCAGTTTGCGGACTAACTGACTTAAATTTAAGATTTTCCTCGTTAATTGAACTAGACGACGGATATATTTTAGAAAGAACAATATGACCAAAGAAATGATGATAGCGTTCAACCCTGAACGGAATCAATGGGAACTAACACATCATTGCTGGATCAATCAGGCCATGGTTGAAGCAGCAAGAGTAAAAGCATATAAGATGATGAGTTCGAGAGAAATTCCATCTAATGCTGATGTTGAACGTAAAGCGATTTTTAAAGAAAGAATTCAAAAACTAGCGCAACCTGGTGGATTACATCTAATCATAGCTGATTCTGCTAGGGGTGTAGATCTTTTTAAATCTACACAAGGAACAGGTAAAATAATTAGTTTACCACAACATATTTAAAGGAGATTTAAATGGCAGACACATGGCATGCTTTTACCAGTGCCGCAGCATATGCAGCAAACAAACACATGTTAGATTTGTTTAACAGTGCATCGAGCACTGCAACAGTAAGAATTTATCGTGCTTGGTTGTTTAATAACCAAACCACTGGTGTTACTGGTGTTTTAAACTTTGTATCAATCTTTAGAACATCTGCATCCTCGGGTGGTACTACAGTAACACCGGTAGCACACAATACATCAAATACTGCGCTAAATGCTAACACTACAGCAGGTACTGGTAGAACAATTACTACCGGTTCTCAGTTTCGACGATTACTAATGAGTCCAGACGAACCAACTGTAACATCCGCAGATTGGGACGCACTAATGTGTCTAGTTCCCTTTGCTGAAATTTGGAACTCAGGCTACGGAGATTCGGTTGTCGATCCTGTTACTTGTAGAGCAAGTACCGCAGAGGGATTTACTATACAGAGTATTACACAAACCGTCGGCACCGCAGATTTGGAACTTGAATTTACCAATACATAATATCTAGGAACATAAATGGCAGAACAAACTTGGACAGTTAGAGCACGATGTTCAGCAGAACAAGAAGGCGGTCTTCTAACCTTTCTCAACGACGATCCCTACGGTCAATATGAATTCGAAATTCGTAGTATAGATGTTAGAACTGTGCCAAGTTATGATTCAACACTCATACCATCGGGATTAAAGTTTCAGAGAATAACTGCTCTAATCGGCGGCGATGACATCGATATGACAGCTTATAATACTTCCTCAGCCGCTATACCATCGCAGGTCAAAATAGTCAAACTTCCTGATAATGTCACTCTCGGTAGTGAAATTTTTCGTCGAATAATTCCATCCGTTCGAAGCTTAGATTCGGTTATTACAAATATTAATCAGTATGGTGCTTTAGGACGAAAGATGGGCGCAAGCGCTGCCACACTATGGGATGCAGGTAGATTCGATGGAAATCAAGGTATTGACCTAGCTGAAGGTCAAGGTCTAGCAATTAGTCCACAACTAGATACTGCCAATGCGTCTTTCATTGGGCAAATCACTCTAGAGATAGGCACAGCAACCTATACAGGACTATTTGAATTTCAACCTCCTACAGGTCAAAACGCTCAAATTGCAATATTCAATGGATCAGGATCCGGTGTAACTGTTTCGATACTTAAATTTGAACTTTGGCAACCGGGATCGTCAACGACAACTACACAATTCCTAAATCAACCCAGTATACGTATCACTAGAGTTAATGACCTAAAAGCAGAAGGTGAAGTAGTAACCCCAATCAGTCATAGTGGAATAACTCAATCTGTTCCATATTTGAGTATTCGACAAGGAACATTACTGAGTCCAATTACTCTAAGTATTATCGGCGGTATAAATGCAGTTGACGATCTCGGTTACCCACAGGGTAA
>JACCDW011206301.1_pt1 | contig 49032 bp, 58 predicted proteins | sample 7449781 | NCBI WGS metagenome assembly JACCDW01 (sample SAMN15323449, study PRJNA562643) | freshwater metagenome | isolation source: river surface water | place: USA:Blue River Watershed | collected 2017-08-18
AAGTCAGTTCATCACGATTAGTTTTCTCGTGCTTATTGCTTGCTTCCTGACCGAAACCACCACCATTCGGTGCCTCCATAGACTTATTCAGGTCATCACCGAAGGATTCACCTTCAGTTTGAGACTGACCCTGCGAATCTTGCTGAAGATTACTTTGGTTCTGTCCGTTTTGATTCTCTCCGTTTTCGTAAGAAGAACCCTGTGGACCTTCTACTTCTTCACCACCAGGACCAGACATTTCTTCCCCACCACCTTGAGTAGGCATATTGTCTACCTTTTGACGTTTGTATTGAACAAAGTCAACAATCTCCCGAGCAAGTTTCAGGACTTCATCAAAAGTTTCAGTCTGAATTGCACGAGTAAGGAACTCATTCTCTTCATCAGAGAAAGCAATATTATGAAATGCACCAATCTTGTAATACAGATTGATTCGGTCAATGAAAGTCAGTTCATCCAGGTTCTCTTCCTTGGTTGAAAAGAAGTCATCGGAATTCAGTTCATTATAACCATTATAGAAAGTCCGAGACAGACCAGGATACTTTTTCTTCATCAGACGTTCAACACGAACATCCTCAAGAACGTTCACGAAGTCTTTAGGAACTTCAGGATAGTCTACAGTCCAGTCAATATTATCAGTGAACAGTGCGTGTCCAACCTCGTGTCCCACCAGAAGGTCATAGACAGTTGCAGATGCTTTATCCCAAGTAGGGAGAGTCAGCACACGACGGTCTACATCAAACATAGCAGTCGGAACTTTCTTATGTTCAATAATTAGATTCTCGGTTGCCAGACATTTGGCAAGAGAACCTTTAACTTCTAGGTTAACGGACATCTGGTGTGCTTTTGAACTCCGTTCATCATAGCAGAAAAAAGGGGGGTCACCACTCCCCCCTAGACACTGCGTAAACCGTCCACCACTAAAGACGGGTCTTGGTTTCTCAAAGATACAAAGAAAACCTCAAGACTTATACAGCATAACACTGAGTCTTGAGGTTGTCAACTATTGACGAAGGTGGTTTTATTTGGTTAAAATCACTCTGTTGGGGTTGATGATGATTCTCTCTCTAATTCATAAAGAGCTTCTAGTGCTCCTTGAATTTTTAGAAATTGTTCTTTTTTAGTATTAAAATCTTTTTCCATTTGAATCAACTCAGATGAAAGTTCTTGTGCTTTCTGTTCTAAAGTTGTTTTCATTGTTTGTGCGTCCATAATTCTCCTTAGATAATAATTAAAAATAATTAAATGTTATATTTACTCGACAAGTATTATCACTACAATTTGTTTCATAATAATATGAAGTAGATTCAAATATAACTATCCTATTTTCTCTACTTTCAATTTTTGTACCATCTTCAAGCAAAGTATACCCATCATTGCTATTTAGATAATAAATTGCAGTCCCTAAACTAAAATCATATTCCTTTTCTTTTTTAAAAGATTGTATATAATTATTTCCAATATATAAATTTGATTTTATCTGAACTAATCCAAGTACATCTATTTTTTTCATTATAGGTACAAGTTCATTATAAAATTCAGAAGTTGGTTGATTATTTACGTAATGAAGTAATTCTAAAAATACAGTGTTTTTACCTTCATCTATATTTACCTGCCACAAAAAATCTTTATCTAAAATAATACTTTTTAGTCTTTCAAAATCTTCAGGATCTAAAAAATCATCTATTACTTGATAATTTAGTTGATTATTATTTTCCATTTTATCAAATATAATTAAAAGAAATAGTTAACTTTCTTGGCATATTAGTACAATTACTATTATAATATTCTTTTGTGGCATCAAATAAAACCAATCTATTTTCAATATTTTCAATCTTTACATCATTTTCAAAAATAGTATATCCATCTGTATTATTTAAATAATAAATTACTCCAGTATTTGGAAATGGATATATTGGATTGATTTTAGTATCAATAAAATTATCTGACCCAATAAACAAATTGCATGACATATTTAATAAACTTCTACAATCAAGTTTATCAAATATTACGCTTAGCTCATCAAAAATTGGACTAATTGGAACATTTTGAGAATAAACAACGTGCTCAAAAATGCAATATTTTTTTGTAGAAACATTACTTGCATCTGTTTTTTTCTCTAGATACCCCCAAGGAAAATCTGCCTCAGATATTAGATTTTTAATAATTTTAAAACTACTTTTTGGTAGAAAATTATCAATGATTTCGTAAGTCATTTTACCATTTATTTAAAGGACATTTAGATTGTGGATTCAATATTTTTAAAAACATAAAACAACCACATTTTTTACATTGTTTAGTAGATTCCCTAAATTCCTCACAGGATCTACACAATTCCCATCTATCCGATACTTGTTCTTTATAGTCCATTAATAATCTCCTCATATTTTTCAACAGATATTACATCACCTAGTTCTTTTGGAAATAATTCATAAGTTAATTTTATTCTTTCCATTAGTTGCTCATAATTATTTGAATCGCCATTGACATCCTTTTCATACAATGCTTCCAATAATTCATTATATTTTGGAAGCATTTCTTCTCTTGCTTCGTTGCAATTAATTGTTTTTAATCTAGATAATTTTTCTTCTTCTTCTAAAATTTGTTCTTTTAATTTATTTAAATCTATATCAAGATTTAATTCGTTTCTAATCTCTTCGGGAACATCTTCTAGTTTATCAAAAGGAAGTATATTTCTCCCAGTTTCATCAATGGCATGTGAAAAAATATTTCTTTTGATATCAAAAGCAGTATTGTCATTGCAAATACCTATATTAAAATGCCTATGACCATCCATTATAACACCAATATATGTTGGTGTTATTTCTACTATACGTGCCTTTTTAAATTTTAAATTTTCATAGATCATAAATTGTCATGATTATGGATCAATCTTGTTTATTTATGTTTTTAAGCAGACCTACCTTTTACCGAATTATTATTGACTAGATTCACATTTGATGCACCTAATATGTAGTGACCTGCACTTCCTCCTGAATTTCCCGAATTTCCAGATGATCCAGCACTACCTGAAGTATTATTGCCAGAAGAACCAGTATTTCCTGTAGAACCAGTATTTCCTGTAGATCCTGCCTGCCCCCAATCTCCACCTGATCCACCTGTTCCTCCAGTTCCGCCCTGTCCACCTGCCCCAGCATTTGTTCCACCCGAACTTCCTGATGTTCCTGATGTTCCAGAAGAACCTGATGTTGAATTTGGTGATTGCCAGTTATAACCCCTTCCACTTCCTCCACCTCCGCCAGAACCTCCACTTCCTCCAGAACCACCAGAGGTATAAGTAGTTTGCTGATAACTACAATCATAAGACTGTTGAGTACTACAATCATAAGATTGCTGAAAACTACAATCATACGACTGTTGGGTACTACAATCATAAGACTGCTGTGTACTACAATCGTAGACCTGTTGTGTACTACAATCGTAGACTTGTTGATAACTACAGTCATATGACTGCTGATTATTTACATACTTAGAGCATTCGGTGCAAATTTGTCTCTGTTGATTTATCTGCATTTTTCCATTTTGCAAAAATAGAGATTGATTTCTATACTTTGAGCAACTATAGTTTCCAGGACAAGCACCCGACAACCAATCTGGATCTTTATATTCTGTTCTAGTTACTTGTCTATAACAAGTTTTGGCAACAAAATTAGAGCATTGCTTTGCTATAAAGTTGCTACATTGTTTTGCCACAAATCTATAACAAGTTTTTTGTATAAAATTGCTACATTGTTTTGATACAAATCGATAACAAGTCTGCGGGATAAAATTATAACAAGTCTTTGCTATAAATGTATTATAATATCCACCTCCTCCAGTACCTCCTGTTCCTCCTCCACCACCAGTGCCTCCACCTCCACCACCTGCCCAAATATTTCCGTTATTAACTACTTTAATTTTGGAAACAGTAGATACCTTCATTGCATCTCCACCAGCACTTGCTGGTGGACCACTAGCACCATAAACATTACCATCATTAACTATAGCAAAATTTCTTATGGTGCTATTTAAAGTAACATCTAGTGCGGTAGAAGATACACTATTTGATCCTACTGTTCCTTTAATTTGGAAATTTTTTCTAATATTTTTACTTAAATTGTCGGGGTCAAAATAACTTATATAATCTCCAACCTTTAAATTTAAATCTGTTCCTGTTTGCTCAAGAGTGTATGCCTTCAACGTACTTCTAAAGTCAGAAGCATCGATAGTTCCAGAAGTTGGAATATTTATGTTTTGATCTGCATCTGGAACTATTGGATCTTCAGTATTTACATTTGTATCCCTATAAACCTGGCTAAAGGATATGGGTTGTGTGGTATTTTCGACGTATATACGTCTAATTTCTGAAAAAGAAATCGGACCAGAAGTAAAATTTAATTTTGTGTTATCTTGTACTGACATAATTACTTACTCTTAAGATCGTCTATTTCTGATTTTAATTCTTTTATTGCCTGAATTAATAAAGGAACAATCTTTTCATATTTAACTGTTAGATAATTTTCATCAACAGGAGCAGGAGCAACTGCTTCTGGGAGTACTTTTTGAACTTGTTGGGCAGAAACACCAACATGACTTACTGATGAATCAAATCCTAAGGATTCTCCAACAGCATTGAAATTATAAGTAAATCCATCTAATGAAATTAATTTATCTAGTGCGTTTTCAATTATATTAATATTTGTTTTCAATCTATCATCAGAGGCAAATGCTGTTATATCTCCAGTGACCGAGAAATTATTTGTACTTGGATTATAATATAGTCCAGAATCAGTATAAACTTGCTCATCATTTGGAGTTGCATTATTGCTATCAACAAATGTCAAATAATATGTTCCACTAGTATCAATACCAACAGTTTTTATTCTCTCTGCAACTTGTCCAATTTCTCCACTTGGACCATAAATCTTACCACAAGTGTAAATATCTTTTCCTACTCCTAGTCCACCACTTATTACAACTGCTCCAGTGCTACATGATGTTGATTGTGTTGTATTACTGAAGGTGGAAATTCCAGAAACAGTCAAGAAATTATTAATTGCTGTTGAACCAGAAACCAATAAGGTGGAAGATAATGTAGTTCCTCCAGAAACACCTAAAGTTCCACCAATAGTTGCATTGGATGAAATTGATAATGTTCCTCCTCCAAAAATATTTCCACCAAATCCGGCACCACCAGCAACAACTAATGCACCCGTAGACGTGCTTGTAGATTGAACATTTTCATTAATTGTTGTTGCTTTTGATACTGTAAGTGTATCCCCAATAGAGGATGATCCACCAACATTCAGGTTTCCTCCAACATATAAGTTTTTAGCAATTCCTGCACCACCTCTTGTCTGGAATGATCCAGTAATGCTGCTAGTAGACTGAGTAGTTCCCAAGAATGCAAGTGTGGATCCATCTGATCCCAGTCCCATAATTATTGTTCTTGCGGAACCAAAAGCATTCACAGTATCAATATTTGTATTAAGTAAATTAAATGTCGATGTTGTTAATCCAACTAGTGAAGAACCTCCGATAGTTAAATCCTTTAAAATTCTAGCGTTTCCTAGTGTATCTACTTCAAATTTAGTTTCATTTGGATTGTCAAAATTTTCTAGTCCATAACTGAGGGTTGTCAATGGATTTGCTAATTTCCATGAATATCCACTACTTGTATCGATACCAGCATACCAACGAACGTTTGAGTTATTGTGAGTAATATCCCATGATAAAGCAACATCACCAGAACCAGACTGATTTATCTTAACATGAGCACCAGCTAAATTTTGCCCAGAATTATTTTGGAAGAATGTAATAGTTCCCGATGAACCAACAAGAACTCTTTCTCTATTATCTGTTAAAATTGAAACTGAACCACCAGAATCAAAAGCATTTAATTTTAACTTTGTTCCACCTCTATGAATTATTTGTGATTCTGCTACTGTAGAACCAATACCAGCAGTTCTAACAATTCTTAATGCACCACCAACTAATGATGAATATAATCTTTGATCACCATGAAGAACCAATTCTGTTTGAGCATTTGTATTTCCAAGCCCAACATTTATAGCATTTGTTTCTATTCTTGAAGTAGTAAATCCACTAGTTAAATCTATTCTTGAACCAGTTACCAACAGGTTATCAATAATTCTTACATTTCCTGCATCGGAATTAATAGTTAAATCTCCAGATGTTGTGTCAATTGTATTATCATCCGCAATTCCTATTCTTATATTTCCAAAGTCAGCTCCAACTCCAAAAATATTAGAATTAAATTCTACCCTTTGACTAAAAGTAGATACTCCGATTACTTCTAAATCATTTAATTTGGATATTCCTCTTAAATGGATTTGAGTATAATTTGTTGCAATACCAGTAAGTGGATCTAATGCTGTTCCAAGATAAGTAGCAGTTCCATTAATAAATGTATTTTCAAATGTGACATTACCGAGAGTCTGTGGTTGTTGGAAAACAACATTACCAGTAACGATTAAATCTTCTACTCTTGAACTTCCACCAACAGCAAAGTCAAAAGAATTATCACTAGGCGTATTAACATAGAATCTATCTACTGCAAATCCTAATTCAGTTTCGTTTAAACTTACTAAACCAAATTTTCTCCACTCATTGTTTACACGAACATGCCCCAAATATCCTTCAGTTGGATTTGAAACAAAGGACATATCACCAGAACGTGGTGAAGGAATTAAAGCAGTAGTGGGAGTTGATATTCCTACAGTAATTGTTTTGGACTGCGGAGCATTTCCCTTAAGCAGTAAGTATTTGCTTTCAATTCCAAGATCAGAAAGATTAGTTACCTTTTGTGTAAAGTTTACTGGACCATAGAACTGTGATGTTTGATTATTGTTGTCTCCACCCTCAACTGTAATTCTTTGTCTAACTAAAAGTTCATCAAAAATTCCATTTGAATTTAATTCAAGTTGGCCTTGAGCATCATCTCCAGTATAAGTAAGAATTGGTGCATCATATACCGTTTCTTCTCCAGTAGCAGAACTTAACTTCATACTACCAGTGAAGAATTCACCTAAGTCATTCATTCCAGTATAAACTACAGTTCCACCTCTTTGCTCTCTTGATTGTGATACAATAACTTCAATTTCAGAAAGAATTCTATCTTGTTTTTGAGGCATACCAGTGGAATAGTTTCCAGGTCCAAAACCAAGATACTCAAATGTGTGTCCAGATGCCCTCATGAAAGAAGGTCTTCTGATTTCTGATGGTAATATTCTGATTTTTTTAGCTATTGAACCAATTGGTGCATTAGTTTTAAATGTTCCGAATACTCCTCTCTTAATAGTAAATGGATTTGAAGAGTTTAATACTCTGATAATTTCAGAGTTGATAACTAAATAATCTCCTCTTCGTATTGATTCTGGATCAGAAAAACTGATAGTTGTATTGGAACTAGTTAATTCCTGATCTAAAGAAGCATAAACACCATCATAGAAATATGATCCACGAGCAGCTAGATTTTCTTCACCAGATCCAATGTTTCTTCCAAAGGATGAGATAGTTCTTCTGAAAACTTTTCCTGTAGATCCACTTATAGAAGTTGATGCCGTGGAAACATAAACAGTAAATGTTGAAAGTCCAATAATATCTTTAATTGTATGATCACCATCTAATGAACTTATTCCTGTTTCGACAATTTTAATCTTATTTCCAGAGAATAGACCATGAGAAGAAGAGCAAGTAAATGTTGCTATTCCACTATTAACATCTGTTAGACTTATATCACTAATTTCTGTTCCAAAATAAGACTTTACTGCAAATGGCAATTCACCATTTGTGTTTGGAGTATATGTAGTTATTCCAGATGGAGCACTTAATACTATACTCTTTGAATTTGGAATGGAAATAACTTCGAAAACATTATTTAATTCATTATTATTGAAACCATTTAATTCTAATCCACTTCCAATATAATTATTAATTGAAGTTACTGTGACAACACTTGGAGAGGATCCACCAGATATACTTAAAGTATCATTTACTGAATATGAAGAACCATTATCTAGAAGTTGAATATCAGCAACTGATCCAGATGCATTTGTTGTTACTTTTGCAGTTGCACCATCACCACTAGAAATAACAGAAATTAATTCTTTCGAGTATAGTTCTTGAGAAGTTGGATAACCAGATCCAGCAGAAAAACTAAATGTTCTGATTGAATTTAAATTGTGTTCAACCTGAGTGTTTATTGTTATTATTGTATTTCCTACACCACTTAATGATATTGAAGTTAATGCTAAACCAATTCTTGTATTTTTAACAAAATCATTTAATGCTTCTTTTGTTATGGAACTGGTTTTTTTATCAGTCACTACTTTACCAATAGTGATCAAATCTGCATAACTTACCGATGCTGGTGGATCAGAATCTGCATTATCTCTATCTAATTGTGGATAAAGATTTTTAATATCTTGGTTGAAACTTTTATCTGATAAATTAAATCCTACAGAAGATGTTGGAGAAACATTTGATGCTAACGCAATTAAATGGTAAATACCATCTTGTCCATCTACTCCAGGAATATGTTTTTTAATTTGAGAAACACGATAGATGAAAAATGTATTATTATAATCTTCTCTTGAAACTAGTGGTAATGAATCTCTCTGTTGTCTTGTTATTCTTGAATTAATATTATTTTCAAATGCTCCTGGATTTGTTGAAACACCAGAAATAACATATTGGAATTCTTTACTACTTAATACATTAGTAATTTCATAAGATCCATTATATGTTGATACTATTCCTGTGGAATCTGGATTATTTGTACTTCTTATCTTTTGTACTTTTACCGTATCTCCCGCAACAAAATTATGTGGTAATTCTGTTGTAATTGTCACCAATTGGTTATTATTAATTACGGCACCAGTGGATGCATTAACAATTACCTTCTCATTTTTTAAATCTTTCGTGTCTGATAGTAAATCATTTGTGAAAGATATGCTAGATACCCCAACAGTCTTTGATTCTTGAATAATAAATCCTGCTTCCGGTTGTCTAGCATTAGTATATTCTTTTGGTATTACATATCTTATCTTATAAATCTTATCTCCAATTGATCTATTGTCTAGTCCTCTAGATACATATGTTGCTGGAGTTTCTACTCCAATTGATGTTGATCCAAGTGATACAATAGCAGAATAAATCTCATTTTCACCAGCATTTTGAGAACCAGTTATATACCAACTGTTTACAGAAGAATCATATTGGATTGGGTGTCCAATTTCACCAGGTATCTTATCATTTACTCTACTTACTACAGTAATAACTCCACCATTATCATTAATCCCTAGGAGTGGATTATCTGAAAGTGCATCATTTAAAGACTGAGCCAATTTTATTTGATTTGCACCAACTCCAGTTGTAATTGCATAATAAATTCCATCATTCTCTAAACCAACTGGAACCTCTCCAGTATCACTATAAATTCTAATTTTTTCTCCATTAATTAGTTGATGATTTTCAGTTAAAGTAATTAATGAAGATGAAATGTCATTTAATCCACCTACTCTCCTTACAGTGTATTCTTTCTTTGCAGAAAGACCTGACCCACCAGAGACAGGCATATTAATTGGGGTCTCATAAGTAGTTTGTGTTGCGCCTGAAGTCAGAGTTAAATATAATTTTTCTCCATCCCTTGCTCCTATTCTATAACCATCTACTTGATAGTTTGGTAGAATTTCTGGATTAGTTGCTGAATAGATATAAAGTTTTTCTGGAGTTGGTGCATTAATTACTTTATTGACATCCAAGGAAAGCCAAGAGACATTATTTTCATCTGGCACTATCTCTTTTGGTGGAATTATATGAGTAATATAACCAACATCATCTCTATCAAATGATTCTCGTTTATATCCAACTGATTCTAATGATATTGCACCAAAGTTAGAATTAGAGTTGGTGATTGACATATCACCACCAGATTCAGTCAAGAAGTGCTTAGCATAACCGATAGCAAACACAGAAACGCACTGAATGAAAGCATCATTAGAAGCACGAATGTGGAAGTTTTCCCAATCTGGTTTGTAAATTGCCCTAGAGTTTGTATGTAGAGGACGAAGAGTGCTATTTACTGGTAATGTTGCATTGTCATAGTAAACCCCGTCATTAAAGATGATAAATGAATTATCGTCTTTCTGTAGTGAAACTCCAGTAAATTGAGCAACAACAATTGATTTAAATCCAGTTGATTTTGATCCATCTGCCCATAGTCCATTAAGACCATAAACAGATCTAAGTGAGCAGTTAAAGATATAAGGAGATGCAGAACTTACTGTATCTGAACCAACAGCTAATGTTGCTGTATCAAACTCGGATGGATTCGGTAAGAATTCCGTTGGTTGTTGGGAAGTTGTAAATGTAAATGTATTAATTCCAACAATATCTTTAACAGTGTATGATCCATTATATGAGGCACCATCAACTGTCACTCCATTTATTATAAATGGACTATCAATAAACAGGTTGTGTGGAGTTACATCACCAGTTAGTTTGCTTGCAGTTGTAACAGTTATTATGTTTAGATCTCCTGTTCCATCTCCATTTCCTGCACGAATACTGGAAATACCTAGAGGATTTGCATCTAAAGATCCTACTATTCTAAATTCATCAACGTTTGGTTCGAAATCATCAATTGATGGATAATCGGATATACCTCTTCCAGTAATATCACCATACGCCTTTGCGACCTTGTAATAATACATATCAAGGTCAGAAAGGTAAGTCTGAGTATTACCTAATTTTACTTTATTTACACCATCTGCGAATGTAAATGCTACTAATTTATGGTGAGAATAATTTGGTACAACTCTTGTATCTGTGTAATTTTTAAATACAGTTTTTGCAATATCCCCATCAAAAATAGAAAATGCTGTAAAATAGCAAGTACCAGTTACATTAAAAATACTTGTTTTTTCTGCAGTTGGGTCATCTGGATCGGGAACATATAATGGTCTGATTTTAGTTTTTCTCAGATCCATACCAATGATCGAGGTTCCTCTTGGAAGGATTACTCCACCATTAACCGAATTAAATTTATACAGATCATTATTAGTGTCTAATATATCATAATTAGTAGTATCACTTAATTGATCTAATGTTGCAGGAACCCAATCTAAAGGACTAACTCTTTTTTTATATACTGCAGAACCATCAATATTTTCTATCGAATATCCTGGTCTATTGTCAATATAATGAGTTCCAGGATAAACTAGAATTGTTGTTCTATCAATTCTATCGTTATTTTTTCCTTGTTGATATGAAAATCTTGCTGCCTCAATGAGTGCCCTTTGAATTGTCTTGAATGGTCTAGCTAATGAGTTTCCTTGATTTTCGAAACTATCAGTAGCATCAAAATCTGATGGATTTACGTATAAAATATTTCCTTCTGCATTTTTAAGGAAATTCTCTAGTCTAGAAAGAGGCATTTTATAACTGCAGTATATTTCTTCTTCATTTATTTAGACACTAAACCCACTAGGCAATTGATTTAATGTCCTTTTCCCATTTTAATTTTTTTTCAAGTTCTTTATCAAAAATCATAAGATAACGGTGCTTTCTAGTTCTTTCTTTCCACTCACCTTCTGCCCCTTTAACTTTTCCTCTAGAATGCTTTGTCCCGTCTGCATAATAGAAGTCTTTCTTTGGTGATGTCATCCCATAATATTGAAAATTGCAAGCTCTGTATATAACTCCAGTGTGCTTACTAGAGTCAGCGTAACTAAGAATAGCACGAACTGTGGCATCTTTTCTAAATCTCCTTATGCAACGACTAACAAACCAAGATGTAATATTATATTCTTCTTTTTGAATATCTGGGTGTATACAAAGTCTTGAGAGCTCATATATACCCTCTTGCTGATTTCTTTCTAGACCAAATGCACCTACTGCGATTTCGGGCACAGGGAGACCAGTAAAAATGCAAGCGCCAAGACACCCGCCAATATTAAGGATGTCTGTGAATGTGTTGCGGTATAATCCATAGTTGAAACCAGATTTAAAATCTTTAGATTCGTCTTTAAGATAATGATAGGTATAAAGAAGATCTTTGATTTCTTCTTTACCTACTCTATCTATATAAAAATCTGATTTCATTTAGGTATTTTTACTCACTTTGTTTGCATTCTAAAATATTAGTCTCTCAATCGCAAGGAAGTTCTTCTGGATTTTCTAAATCTAAATCAAAAAGTAATGGATGACACTCTTCCATTATTAGATAGTTGGACCAAAGGAACATATCTTCTGCAGAATAATCCATACTCTCATCTGCTTCTACTTGGATGTATGGGTCATCCTGCATTACTGTTGGTATATCATCGAATGTAAAAGGAACTCCATTTATGAAATACATATCAACAATGATACCCTCGTGAAAACAATAATGGGAGGTGATTTTGTATTTCATTACACCATTTGACTACAAAATATTTAGTTGTTAGTTATATATCAAGTATATGTAGTTGGATGATATTTTAAGTATTCCAAAAATGTCATTTTCATTTCTTTATGAGTCATTCCACAATGCTTAGCAGCAGCAGGTAAAGTCATAGTGCAATTAAATAGTGCCTCGTTTGCTTCTTTGACATTTTCTGGTGTTGTTTTTACAGGCACTTCTACTAGTTCTGCTTTATTAATTTTCAAAAGACTCATGCTACAAGTTCTCCACGAAGTTCTGCAAGTTTTGCTTCTGCAAGACACTGAACGCAAGTCCAATATGTTTCACCACTAATGGGAAAATTTTCATCAGTAAAATGCTCTGCCATGTCTTCCTGCATTTCCCTCAAATCCTGTAGTGCTGATCTTGTAATATTCATGGTGAAAAGTGTAGGTCTTGTTCCAAGTCATCATAGCACAAAAAAAGTCTAGTGGGAAAGACCCTGTGCCACTTTATGGATTGAAATACGATACAGTCTCAGTTGCAAAATTAATTATAGCTCGGGAATGCCTTTCACCCTGAGTTGCAGTACTAGAGGTTTTCAGTGTTATTGTTCTTTGAATGGATTTTGAAGCAGGGAAAGAGTTTGTTGCTGTAGGATTCGTGAATCCAAATGTTCCATCACCTATCATAGTTCCCCCCTGATAAGCATCCATGTTTATAATAACATTTGATCCTTGAACAGCATTCCAAAAACATCTAAGATCAAGTTCAATATAAGATGCAGATGGATATGCTAAAAGAAACTTTGCTTTGTCAATATAAATTGATTCTTTTCCAGATCCTGTGGTGTTATCTCCACCCCAGTATCCAATAATTTGTCCGTTTGCTGTAATTCTAGTGTCTCTTGCCCACCCAAGAACACCAGCAGATCCTGCTGGTGTTAACAATGATGCCCTAATATCAAGATCAGCACCATTGCTGAACTTATAATTAAAAACAAAAAAGTCACCATAAACAACACCAGGATCTCTAAATTCTGATGATCTAAATGCTTTTGCTACTCCAAATGATAATGGCATGATTAGAAAAAATATAAATTAACTGAAGTTGAGTGATGACGCACCATACACTCTAAATGTTCCTGCGGAATCTCTGATGATAGTAAAACTTAAGATATCATCGTTATCTGTTGGAATTGGAGCAATACCACCATTCCAACGAACCCCACCAGTTTGACCTACACCTGCAATACTAAAGTTTTCACCGTAGGTCAATAGAGAGTTTGAATCAATAATTAAAGTAACCGTTGTTGCTTTACCTAAGTCTGTATTAACACCAACAAATTCCCATGTATTTACTGATTCTGTTAATACTCCAACAACTACGGTTGAGTTTTCTACATTTACACTAAGTGTTCCTAAAGTTGATGGGAAATTAGTAGAAAATGTACTTATAACTTTTTCAGTGCTTCCTCCCTGTAGGTTTGTAATACCATTAATAGTTGTATCATCATTGATTGTAGTGATACCTACAAGTAGTGTATCTCCCTTTACAGTCAGTTTTGATGTTGGTAGAGTTGTTCCAATACCAACATTTCCACTTACTCTATAAATATCCGATGTTATATCATTTATTCCCCAACGGGAAGCAACATAGATATCTCCATTCTGATATAATGTGCCAGTAAAGTTAATATTTCCTATTACGTCAATATTAAATGCGGGTTGTGTTGATCCAATTCCCAGATTGTTTGATACTGGATTGTATATCAATCCGGCAGAATCAACATGAACATATCCAGTATCATCTGCTGTTGGTGTAAATAATAGATAATAATTAATGTCCGAAGATAAATCATTATCAATATAGATTGACTGAGCAGCACCAACTGTGACTGCATCTGGAGCTCCCCATACTGGTGGATTGGATCCCTGAGAGAGGAGTACCTGTCCAGTAATACCTCTTCCATTACTTACATATAATAAATCACTAACTTTTACATCACCCTCAACATGAAGTTTATGACCAGGAGTAGTGCCAATACCAACTGAGTTCACAAAAGAATCTACAATAAAGGTATCAGTATCTACAACTAAACTAGAACCAATGGATACATTTCCACTATTGGTTAATGTTGTTGTATTTAAAGTCGGAATGGTTGATGCTACCGAAACATTAAGTATTGGTGTTGTTATATTTTGTATTGTTGCTGCTATTGATACATTAGCAGTAGATACGTTCAATCTATTGGATGTTATTATTCCAGAAACATTTGCATTTGATGCAGTTAAAAATCCAACAGTTGCAATTCCTGATGTACTAGAATTAGTTGAATTTATATTGATGCTAGTTGTTGTTCCTGAAACATAAACATTTGCAGCTGTCACAAATCCAACAGTTGCTGCAGCAGAAACTACGACAGTCTCTGCAAAAAATCTATTAACTGTGGTAAGTCCAACCACACTTAAACTAGAAAGAGTTGATACTCCTGTGACATTTAATACATTTAATGTTGAAATTCCAGATACACTCAAATCTGTGAATATATTTGGTGCATTTGCGATTGCAGACTCAATAGTTGCTGTAGTTACAGAATCTAAAGAAGAAATATTTTTTAATTGTCTAGAATTACTTATAATTTCTGCATTATCAATATACAGTGAATTTGTTGTTGATATTCCAGAAACATTTAAATTGGTACTATTTACTGAAGATGTGGATAAAATAGTTGTTGTTGTAATTCCAGAAATCTTTACATTTCCATTTACATCCAATTTAGATGATGGGAGTGTTGATCCTATGCCAACTCTAGAACTTGTTGGATCAAATACAAACTGATTTGCTCCCTCAATAAACCCACTGGCACCATGATATTGAATGGAATATGTATTGCCATATCCAACCGGTGCAACTCTGATAGTTGCAATACCAGTTTGATCTTCTGGATTTATTCCAACAGAATCTACAGAAACACCATCTCCAACAAAATTAAGAACAGTAAAACTATTTGCTAATCCAACAATAATTCCCTCATCTCTGATTGTAAAAGCACCAGGAATAACACCAAGTCCTAGTCCAGATAGTGCTGATGGAGGAACCCAAAATCTATCAGACTTATCTGTTTGAGCAAAAGATGCAAGAATATATGCTCCTCCTGCTGGGTATGGTTTTGCCCCAATGGAAGATGGACCAACTAAAGGATTTCCTAAATCTGGTTCTGCTTGATCTAAAGATAGGAAATCATATCGGGTAGAAGATATACCCGAACCATACTTTTTCTTTACTCTATTACTTAAAAAATCAGCCATTTTTATTATTGATTAAATGTTTCAAGAATACTGGTTAAGAATTTTAAATTTGTGGAAGTGCTTCCACTAACAGAAATAGTGTCTCCTGTTTCCAAAACCAATTTACCAGATAGTAAATTTGCTGTATCATTTGAGGGAATTAAAAAATCTTTTAAAACCTCAGTCGATACTGTACCAACACCAGAAATTGTTCTATTATGGTAAAAACTTATGGTTTCATTAGTGGCTCCAATATTAGCACACTGTGCTAATAATATAACACCAACAAATCCAACTGGTGCTTCATATATTACATCGGTACTTAAACCAACAACTTTAGTAACAGTTCTAAAATTATTAACTGCTGCTGCTGCAACTGCCATTTTTTAATTTCCTCCTTAATCTGCTAATGCAAGAATGAATGGTGTCATTGTTGTGAACAATGCCTTTGTGAAATCTCTACCAGTAAGAGAACCTGTTGCTTGGTTAATAGCTACTCCATCTCCAATTCTAAAATTACCTGCTTGATCGGTGCTTGTATAAATGACATCACCACCATTTAGTTTAACAACTTCATTTTCTGTAATTGTTACTCCACCAAGTGCAGGCTTTGCCTTAAGTATATCATTACCAGAACCAACATATTCAAATGAATGAGATGATGCAAGTTGAAGACTAATTCTGGAAAAATATGCTGTAGTTCCAGCACTTACTGTATTATTTAGATTTTGAGCAAGAGATATTGTTGAGATGCCAGATGAAGGAAGAGTTGCCTCAGCTACTCTATAATAAATTGGGAATAGTTCTGATACTATAGCTGTTGCTGTAGTTCCTGCTCCGATTGGTGGTTCAATAGTAACATTTGGGACAGTAGCATACTGTGATCCAGCAGTTAGAACAGTTATTGAAGTGAGAGAACCATTTTCCACAGTTGGGATAGCCTGAGCAGTAATTCCATTAGGACCAGTTGGAGCATCAATTGTCACTCTAGGGACAGATGTATATCCAGATCCACCATCAACTACAGAAATGGTCTGTATTGAATTATAAAGTTCACCGAAATAAACTACTTGTCCATCATATGGTCTATAAGATCCAACTCCACTAACTTCTACAGTTGCCTGTCCAAATTCTGCATCTGTCGTTGCAATTCCAGTTAAAGTGTATATTGATCCAGTGGTATTATCACCAACTCCTTCTGAAACTAATCCATAATTACCAAAGGATGAGTTTGAGTTTGTAATATCACACTGACCACCAGATGCTGTGTAAATCGCAATATCATCGCAAATAGTAAAGATTGAAACTAACTGTGCATATGCACCATTAGTTACTGAAACTCCGATACCACCTTGATTGTACTGAGTATATGAGTCAACTGACATAGAACCAGTCACCCCAACATCATCTTGGTCTCCAGGTTCTGCGGTAAATCCATCAACTTTCATTCCAATACTCTTTGGAACAAAGTTTGTGCAGTTTCTTATATATGGTCCCTGCAGAATTGGACCAACACCTGGAGAGAATGATGGATCATTTGGAATTGTACTTCCTGCACCAGCATTTCCTGGATATGTTGTATTAATTCCAACACCAAGAACATTCAATCCCTGGTCAATAATTGTTGTAACTACTCCAACACAAGAATGGATTGCAGAAACAACGTTTGCACACGAATGAACAGAGTCATTAAAACCAGTTAGAGGATCTGCTACTATTCCAAGATCCTTTACTTGTGTAAATTCAGTTTGATAGTTTGTTTTCTTCTGAATAGTTCCTCCAGAAGTATAGGTATGAGGTAGAGTCGAAATCCCAGTTATTACTTCAAACGTATTTGAATTTAATACTTGCTTTACTGTAAATGTATAACCAGCACTTCCTGTTGGATAATACAATTCACCTGGTCCAGATGGGCAGGTAAACCCAAGACCAGTTAAAGTGACTGCATCACCTTTTTCTAAAGTGTGATTGGAAGCAGTAATTGTGGTCAATCCAGTTGCATTATCATATAACGCATTTGAGACGGTAATTGCAGTTCCTACTGGTTTTCCACCCCAAGTTGAATTATTCACAATAGATCTTGCTATTTCACCTGCATATCTTATGGCATCAATTGTTTCTGTCTTTACTCCAACAATATGCTGTAATGCACCACCTTCAGTATAATATGATTTTCCTGCCCCTACACACTTTGAGTTTCCACCTCTTGTTATGTCATGGCAGATTGATTTAAATATAAGTTTTAAGTCCTCAGAACATCTTGTCTGAGTTCCAATTCCCATCGAAAAACTTCCGCCATTATACTCAGTGCTAGTTAGATATCCAACAGTTTCTTTAGCAATATAATCTAAATTCATTCTAATTAATTTAGCAGCATCAAAAAATCTATCCTCTGCTACTCCACTTAATGGTTGGAATGCGATAATCGCAGCACCATTAGTGGATTCTGGTCCAACAAAACTTAAGTCCGTAATATGAACAGCATTATTTACATGGAATAGATCCTCTCCAGAGTTTAGAGGTCTAACCTGACAATTTCTAAGTTCAGTTCCCTCAACAGCAACATTTCTTCCTAAAACTATAGGATTATTTTCTGCGTAATATCCAGGATAAACTTTAATGGTATCACCTGGTTCTGCTATTTCTGCTGCTGCCTTAATGGTTAATTTTGAATCGTTTTCTGTCAATCCACTATTAGAATCATCACCACTTTGAGTTACAAATATTGTTTTTCCTATTGGTTTATACGCATCAATTATGACGGATCCCTTTCCATTTGATGGGAAGATTGTTATGCCAATTCCAGCAATAACTGATGTGACTATACCACTTAAAGCAGCCCCAGATCCTAAGAATGTTGCTGCATTTATTGTTTGGAAAGTTGCTCCACCAGATACATTTACATCAGATAATGATGCAATTCCAGTGACATTTATATTTTGGAAAGTGCTCAGTCCAGTTACATTGATATCGGATAAAGCATCTAATCCAAGTTCATTTCTAAACGTTTCTTTTGTAGATGAATCTATCCCTGAGATATTTTTTAGTTCTCTATCTGAACTTAATACTTGTGTTGATCCAATACTTAAATTATTTGCAGTTAATATTCCAGTAATCGAAGTATTCGTCGCATCAATATTACTTACTAATACTCTAGAAAGGGTAGATATTCCACTTACTTGTAAATTTGTTAAATTTGATTGATTAGATACATTAAGATTTTCAAATGTACTTAAACCAACAACTGTTAAATCATTAAGAATATCTAATCCTAGAGATACCTCTATTGTATTTCTAGTTGTTGCATCAATAGTGGAAACACCAGATAACGAAGATGCATTTAATGAATTTACAACTATATTAGTCGCAGTAGTAGTTCCAGTTAATTTAGTATTACCGACAACTTCTAATCTACTAGTTGGAACTGTGGTTCCAATTCCAAGATAATTTAACCCTGGATTGTATACTAATTTTTCTGCATCAACAAATACGCTAGTATCTGTATTAATTCTATCTACAAAAGTTAAAAAATTAACTTTATTAACTACATTATTGGATACCCCCAAAGACTGAGCAGCACCAACAGCTGCAAATGCCGTTCCAGTAATATCAATATTATAAACACCAGTCAATCTTCCTTGAGGAATAATTCCGTCTATAATATTTCCCGCATCAGCCAGTGAATTTGCAGTAGATGCCGTTCCAGTAATGTCAATATCATATTCACCGTTCAATCTTTCTTTCGGAACAGTTCCAGAAAGTATATTATTTGCATTTGATAATATATTAGCAGTAGTGACCCCAATATTATAAAAACCAGTTAATCTATTGGGATTTATTGTACCACTTAATATATTTGCTCCACTAGATAAAAATGTCGAAGTTGTTGCGGATCCAACTAAATTTCCAATAAATTGTGATGCGGTAATAGTTGAAGCACCAACAATTCCATTATTTTGTAAATTTAAATTGTCATATGCCGATAACTCCTCTATTTGTTTAGTCTGTGAGTTGGCTACTAATGGAAATCTGTCCGCCATTACGTATAGGGATGCTTTTTAATTCTTATAATATATAGTTAACATTTTATTCCTTATTATTTTTCATATCTGGAATAATCAGTATTCTTTAATGATTTTAATGTTGTTCTTATTTCATCTATTCTTTTTCTTGCCGTAGATGCACCTTGAAGCAGAGACCATGCATACATTTGCTTCTCATTTCTTTCTTTTCTCAATCCGGCAGAAGCAGTCACTGCACTGGTTGCAATTGAAGACGAATCCCCACTTTCTGCACTTGCTAAACCTGATTCTGCAGATGATATGGCAGAATTATACGATCCAGCACCAGGAGTTCCTGGGGGCGGAGATGAACTATATGCTGGACTTACTGAAGTTGGACTACTTGAATCTATTTTTATAGTAGCACCCAAAGATGCATAAGAACCACCAACCCCAAAAAATCCACCAATCATTGGATATTGAGTTGTTCCTGTATTCCAAGTTACTGATCCTGCTCCAATATCTGGTTCTGGTTTCTTTTTCCCCTGCCTATCATACGAGTACTTATCATATTTTTCAGGACCCTGCTTTGTGCCTCCAGTGCTATATTCAATTTTAGAACCAAGACCAAGATTACCCGAGTTTATCATTCCAATTTCTACTCTATTAGTCGGATCCTTCTCATCATCAAAGTCCGCATCAATATCTTCATCAAATCTATAAACACTAAATGATTCAAAATCAGTAGAACCTAAAGAAACTGTACTTAGATAATATGCCTGACATGTAGTTAATATTCCTATAGAAAAAGTTCCTTCTTCTAGTCCATTAATTGCAACTTTATCCAATATGAATGTATTTGAAGTAAATGGAGTTGTAGTTAAAATTCCACTGGCATCAAAATATTCTAATTGTATTGTTGCTGTACCAAAACCTGTAATTTTTGGTGGTCTTGGAGACTCATCAAAAACAGAAGCAAATCCTGTTATTTTGGGTCCTATAATATATTGACCAACTTCAATCATGGAAAAATCACCAGCTCCAAAATGGACAAACTGATTTGATCCAGTGGAAATTCCTCCAATAACAGATGTTATTATTCCAACAATGTCAGTTGTTCCGAATCCAGTTATTGTTGGTAAGTTTGTGCTACTAAAAAATATCGGTTCTTCCAAATCATCAACTACAGTATCTCCAAGTTTAACCGTCAACTCCTCTGTTCCCAAATCATCGTCATTGAAAGCAGCAAGATTACTTTCTACAGCAGTTCCTGGAAGAACTGCCATTATACTACTGCCTGCAGAAATATTTCCATTAAAATCAGCAATAAAATTGGATCCATAGTCTCTATCTGATGGATTGCTATAGTACTTTAGACCATATAAATTTTTTGTTACTTGAGTCGCAAGATTTTCGACAACTTCATAAGTTTTGATATTTGAAGTCTGTGTTCCAAAACCTAAAGTGACATCAGATTGTAATTCCCAAACTAAATTTGTACGCACTCCAGAAGCAATTCTGGCATCATATGCAGATTTTACATTATAGACTTCATTATTCAGTACATTAACAGCACCAAGAGCTTCTTTATCTATTTCTTTAATTAATACATCATACTTATCAAGTTGTAAATCGATTAAAGATAATTCATCTAATATTGCTTCTCTTTCTTTTATTTTTCTATCTAATTCTTCTTCTAACTCTTTAATTACTTCCTGAGATGCACTGGTCTTTGCCATATATAAACAATAATCTAATTTTTAGTTATTTATTATGAAGGTAGCACTTATTTTGACTGGATATATGAGGAAATGGAAAACCACATACACAAAATATAAAAAATTTATTATTGATAAGTATAATCCAGATATCTTTATTTCATCATACACTTATTCACAAGATACTTTAAATGATGAATTTGAGCAAGTGGATACAAACGAGGTCTTAGAATATTACAAGCCTAAAGAATACCTATTTCGAGATACAGAAACATGTCCTAATAATTTTGTATACAAGGAAAAGAATTATGGGATATTGGGTCAAACGTGGATAGAAAGACAAAGAAGGGGATGGTATACAAATAAATTATCGTTAAATTTATTTGATCCAAAACAATATGAAGTAATAATCAAAGCAAGACCTGAAAATCCTGTTAAAAATTTATTATTAACAAATAAAAATTTAGTTATTCCTGCTTGGAAAGTACATCCTGGTCCATGCGATCCAAAAAAATCTTTGTTTGATAGATTTGCATATGGAAATGCTGAATATATGGAAAAATATTTAAGTTTATATGACTATATGCAAAAAATGTATGATGATAGTATTGATATATCTTTGGGTGAAACTTTAATGTATGATTACGTAAAAAATTATATAGGATTGAATAATTTACATTTAGATAAAGATGTTGATTGGTATATACCTACTAGCGAACCAAAATGGGCATCAGAACAAAGGACTTTTTATGAGAAAATAGAACCAAAATTAGTACTTTAAATTTTTTCCCATTGGTTTGGGTGAGTTGAACCCTGGTGATAGTAATGATACTTCTCCTTTAAAGTTATCGTAATATCACCAACAACTACAACCCTTTCTCCATTCCTCTCTCGTTCTTTTTGGGTAAAATGATAAGTTTCGCTTGGCATTATAATAATACTTCCTTCTACTGGAGTAATTCTATAGAAATCGCAATTGTATCTATTAAATCCCAAAATTAAATTGTGTTTTTCTGCAGTTTCAAACAACCCACCTACACATTGGTTTTTATTTACTTTCTGCTGTACTACAAACTTATCTGAAGTTTCATCTGTTTTTATATAATAAACAAAACTTAAGTTTGCTTCATTGTGATAATGTGGTTGGATTGATGGAGTTTCATCTGTAAAATGGCATCCGACCCAAGATTTTATAACATGATAATCTAATTTTTCATAATCAACATTTAGATGTTGAAAATATCTATCTATATTTTTTTTGATATCTTGAAATAATGGAGTATACTTTTTATTTTTATGTAAAAATATTCTACCTGAACATTCAGGACTTTCATTCTGATATCCATTAAACCAATATGATTTTAAATCTTCTAAGTATTTTTCTTTGTGCTCTTGATGATTCTCTATTGATCCCTGATATATTACTAAAGGAAATACTTCATGAACTTTATCCATCAAAACCCATTTATGTTATATTCTTCATTATCTCCTGGATAATCATTTGGAGTCAAGCCTCTATACTCTGATATATTTTTGTCAGTATCTTTTCTCTCCGCAAATACTGTATAGTAGCATTTTATTTTCTTTCCTGAAACTGATTTTATTTTTATTTTCTCCCCATCTATTAACTCATCGACATACAATTCTTGACTATATCCAAATGGAGTTAAAGATATACCTATACTTTCAGTATAAACAAAATTCTTCCAATAATCTGGAAGAATTATTTCATTTTCATTAACAAGTTTTCCGCGAATGTAGACTTCTGCAGATGGACCTTCTAAACAAATATATCTTAATCTATGATTTTCTTTTGTTGGGTGAGGAATATCAAAAGATTTTTTTGATACTGCAATAGCATGAGTTTTTGCCAAACTAGTAAATGAATTAAAAACTTCAGATGCTCTCACAACACCAGTCACTTTTACTATTCCATTTACTGTTAATTTACCATTTATTATTTCTTTCCCACTTATTGTCGATTTTCCATTTACTTTGAATGATCCAATTACACTACCAAATCCACTAGTTTTATGAGAACCAAAAACTTTACCAATTCCTTCTATTATTTCAGTACCAAAGATATTATTAACTCCATAAAAATTGGAAACCCCAGTAACTTCAAGTGATGCTGGTGCTGCTACACCAGGAAATGGAGGTCCAATCATACATGCAGCACGAGCAATTCCAACCTGTGGAGTTGCACCAATAAATACAGGACCATTTAAGACTGCAGTTCCCGGAAGAATTCTACTAGATGCAGTTAAAAATGAGGTATCAACTGCACCTACTATCAGCTTATCCCCAATATTTGCAATAGATGCTGTTGCTGCCATGTTATGCGAAGTATGATAAGAATTTCTTTAAATTACCCAAAGCATTTAATAATGCACCAACCAAAGATCCTTGAGTTAAATCTGTTAATGAAGAGCTTGATTGCTGTACACCTGCGGTAATATCAGCATAATTTCCCATGACATTAGCTCCACTTACTGCAGTTATATCAACATTAGTACCTTTGACTCTAGAAGTTGGTGCATCTGCTTCTAGAATTTTTCCTGCTTGCATGGTAATTTCACCATCACCATCTTCTGCCATTATTCTAATATTTTTTGCCTTTAGCGTGATTTGTCCATTTGGAGCTTCGAATACGATATCTCCATTTTCAGCTTTAATTATTTTTGCTACTTCTTTAGCATTTAAATTTTTTCCAACTTTTTCTGTGGATGAACCAGAAACGATGTCCCCTTTATTGCCACTTTCAAAATAGGTAAAACCATTTCCTGCATCTGTTATGACAGAATACTGGCATTTATCACCAGAAATTTCTATACCAGATTGGACTCTAAATCCATATCCTTGTTGCCACCATTCCTTTTCTTGTTCTTCAGACATAGTATAACCTTTTTTATATTTATTTTAAAAAATCAAACACAATCAACAACATTAATTACTCCAAATTCATTGATAGTTGTGACCAATGTACTTGGTGGAGTATATTCTATCACGGGATAGAGTTCTGCACCTTGCCCTGTATTTGTTATTATCGATAATGTTGGTAAAGTATCAAAGATTGTACTGCAACTAATACTAGTGACACCAACTATAGATCCTTGTTTTGACAAGATAAGTCCAAATTCACAATTACCAACCCTAATTTTATCACCGTCAGTATATCCATATCCAGGTCTTTCTGGAATGATGCTTGTAATTATGCCAATAATTCCTGTTCCTATTCCACCAATACCTCCAGGAGGTATTCCGATACCATCTCCAGAAGTACCAATACCACCAATTCCCGGAGGAGTGATAATAGTTGTTGCTCCAGTCCCTGCCGTTCCTCCAGATTCTGGAAGAATATAAGTTCCAGGTGGAGATTCATTTGGATTGTTTGGTTCTGGACTTAATATTGGAGATAGTTCATTATTAACTAATACTGTTGTCCTAGCAACCTTATTTCCCTCAGCATCATATAAGCTAAAATATTGAGTCTCTACATTTTCATTTATACTATCTTGTTTAAATTTGAACGAAATTGAGGCAGTATTTGAATTTATAATTAAATTACCCGAAAGAGAAGAAACATTTTCCATGTCCTCTAATTTTATATCACCAGACAAATCATATTCCAATTTAGTTCCATTTGGAACATTTGTCGTTGTAACTGTATATCTTACTGTTTCTCCCTCAAAGAAAGAATATTTATTTGCGGTGACTAGATAAGTTGGATTTTCATTGAACTTTGTATAATCACCCTTACAGTACCCACTTCCAGAATTGGTAAGGTATATTGCAGATACTCTACCATTTTTTATTTTTGCTTTTGCCTTTGCACCTTTTCCGTGGTTTGTGTTATCTATAATATTGATTGATGGTGGTTTTGTATAACCCTTTCCACCTTTAACCACTTTTATTGACAATATTGATCCATCATCAGCAACAATTGCTGTTGCTTGTGCTTGAACTCCGTTTCCAAAAATTTCAACTTTTGGTGGAATGCAATATGGAGTCTTTGTTGATGGTGGATTTGAAATCTGATCATCTTGATCTTTTGGATTCTTAGCAGTATTTGTGCAATCAGAAAATGCAGAAGAACCACTATAACCAAAAACAGATAACTCTCCTAAATTCGAATTTATATCAATATCATTAAGATTGCCTAAGACTTTATTCCATCTATCTCCTGGTGCAGTTTTGGATCCCTTACATGGTGTCCATTCAGTAGTAGTTTCACATTTTAATTGATCACATCCAAGGAAATTTAAAATTTGTTGTGCAATTGAAGAAACTGAACTTAAAATGCTTGATACTGTTCCCAATCCACCAACTAACCAACTAACACCAGATAAAATTGGTGAAAGTAAATCATCAAGTAAATCCATAATTTTTGCAAGGATGGCAGCAACTGCCTGCTGTACTGCACATAATGGGGCATTTGTAATATTTCCTACCATTCCTTCTAGGAAATCACATAACCAAGGACCCAATGCTGCCAATATCTTTTCAAAAACGCAAAATATAATATCCATTATATTTTTTGTTGCTGACGCAATTGGTGGTTGTTGAGGTAGTGGTACTATAAGACCAATAAGTTGCCCAAACAATTTACCAATTAAACCCAATATGCCATTACGCATATTGTTTATTATAAATTTAATAATTCCTAGTATTCTTCCAGCAAATTCACAAATTCTGGTAGGTAAATCTACAAATGTATTTAAAATCTGATCGATATATGCTAATCCAGTATCAAGATATGACAACCCAGTTGAAATTAATCCATTAACAAAATTTAAAAATTCTTCTATTACCGATTGTATTTTTGAGATTAAATTGTCAGTACATCCATTTTCACGAACTACTTTAACACTACAGTATTCCGTCTCCCACTGTTGCGTCGCTAGGTCATTTCTAATTAGTTGATCTTCCCCTGACTTATTCTCTTCTCTTGTAAATTCTACAGGGTCACCAACTAAACTTTTATCGGAAATATCGACAGGAGTAGAATTTGTTTTTGGTTCTCCTTGAACCGCATCATTTTGTCTTCTTATTTGTGTTGCACCTTGGGATAATTTACCCTGCAATCCAGTGAATGGTCTAAACTGAGAACTTTTTTCTTGCTGCAAAAATGATTCATCGACAAGATTTTGAACACTTTCATTTCTGTGAAGACATCCCACAACAACTGGTTGCTGGGCATCATCACCATCAATAAAAAATCCAAAAACTGTTTCTCCGCCAGTTAGTCGCATTGTTTGTCCAACACTACCTTGTGCAGATCCAGTTTCTGCTCCTACAGATACATGTGCCCAAGGTAATTCATCATCAGGAAGTACACCTCCATCAAAAGTATGATAACCAATAATTCTTACTTTACATCTATATGCCCAACTAGGAGAACCTGCACCCTTTTTATTCTCTCCTGCATCTGGTTTAGATTTTTCATTTCTCCAAACGGATGCAGGAGCAACTTGACCGATCCACCAAACAAATCCGTCTTTTCCTATAAAATTAGATTTTAATAAAGATTCTTCAATCATCGAAAATTCTACATTCAGGTGCGTCTGGGTTTAAATCACAAAACAACTCAAAATGAGTTGGACAATCAATAGCATCAGGATTATGCTGCTGATATTCTAATAATTCAGAAAGATAATTTTCCAAATATCTTTTTCTTTGTTTATTTATTGCAGGACTCTCAAGTTCCTCGCATATATCATTGATTATTGTTTGTAGTTCCATTTTAATTAACCATTATTGGACCCATATAACCCATAACTATCACGGATCAATTTTAGGCTAGTAACCATTTGGTTTCCTTCAAAATGATGCCTCAATTCTTTTATTAAATAATTACCACTTTGTTCTGGATCAGCTTCCTTTTCTTTTGTTCTACTAACTTTTGGAAACTCTGCGTAGATTACGTCACCAACTTTTAAATTAACGTTGCATGGTACTATCATATTTAGTGCTTGAGTGAACAAAATATTATATCTAGAATAAGATTTTGCCATATCTGTAATATCTCTTCCAGAATCTATGGTGACTTCCTCTTCCGATAAAACACCTCTATCCGAAACCCTAAACATAATTCTAGAAATAGACTCTCCAAATTCTTTTGATACTGCTATTTTGCTTTCTCCCCCTAACTTATTTTTGATTTGTTCCTTTAGTTTATATACGTACTCACTTAATGTATTTGTATACAAGCCATAAAAATAAGTTTTATTTACATACATTCCAACTCTTAATGATTTCATTAAATCTATATTTTTTTCAAAAGTATAGTTTAAAATCTTGTAATCATTAATATCTTTATTTGCCTCATTAATTTGAGAATAATAATATTTTGTAATAGACTTGTCATCTGCCGAAGATGATCCAGACTGAGTTTTTGATACTAACCCATCAACACTTTTAAAATTAAAACCTTCTTTATTTTCATAGAATAAAAATCCAGCGGTTCCTTTTGCCTCTCCTGTATTTTCTCCTCCAGAATTTCCTCCAGAATTAAAAGATGGTACTGATTTTGGTCCCAACCAAGTTAAAACATGAAATGGTTTTTTAGTATTTCCAATAAAACTATAACTATTTCCAGTTTTTTCTATATTTGATGACTTATATTTTTTTGTTAATAAAACATTCTTTAAAATATCTTCAACACTATCATTAATATTTCCAGAATACTTTTTCTGACATCTAGCAGTTTCATTTGTTAATCCTTCTCTGGAAACTAAATGTAGTGTAATTATTTCCCTGTTTGTTTGTGGATTTATATTGGATACTTTAAACACATACATTGCATAATCTCCATCCAAATAAAAAGATCCTAGAGAGGTCTCAATTTCAACTGCAACCTTTTCTCCACCACGAAGTGGAAGTAAATTAAACAAAGTTGAACTGTTTGCTAATTGCATTTTCATAGTCACACATGGTGAAAGGATATCCTCAAAGTAATCAGCACTTAGCAATGAATTGGATACTTCAATTTTTTTTGAACCGTCCAATGATTCTATAATTATTGCCTTTATATTAAAAGTTGCTACTGAATTTGACATTATGACCCAGATAAATTAGTTAAAAGCATTGTTTTCATTAAACTATTTACCACTTCACCTGATGATGGTCCCGGAGATTTAATTATTTGTGTTCCTCCACCTCCAGAAATAATAACCGGAGCACTTCCACCCCCTCCAGAAGTTGGAAGTGCTATTGGCATAAGGACAACTGAACTCTGTCCTTGTTTATTATATGATGGATATGTATTTACATCTGGTGGTTTCAGTGATGGGGCTGGATTGATATATGCCTCAAATTGTGATCTTTGCTCTGGAGTCATCGAAAAAATATCAAGATCTTCTCCTCCTAAGGGAACTACTGGTTTTGCATTTTGCATCTTTGATATTTGCTGCATAATATAATTGCTATCCTGTCCTCTATAGTTCATAGAACCTTGGAAGTTTTCTGCGTTGCTATCACCAATGAATTTAGCACCAGGATAACTTTGCTTCAATGACTGGACTGATTGTTTATCTAAATGTGCGAATGGATTTTGATCTCCCTGACCTTTATATGTTTTCTTATCTACGGTGGCACCCATTTCTTTTGATGCCTTTTCTATTGCTGCTCCAATAGTTGCATAAGGACTTCCTTGCTGTTGTGATGGAGGAACAACAACTACTTTATATCCCTTTGCCTGTAAGTCTTTTATTGATCTTTTGATATTTTCTGCTGCTTTATTTGCATCGGTATCATTAGTACCTGCCATAAGAACTGCAGTTGTTCCTTCTGCCCCAGTTTTACCAGAAGCAGATGCTTTTGGTTTTACCTTAACATTTCCACCAAATCTAAAGTATTTGTCTGCATAAGGTGCGGAATCAATTGATCCTTTTCCTGGTGGTGCATACTCAAAGTGTAAATGGGGGCCAGTTGACCTTCCAGTGCTACCAACATAACCAATAACTGTTCCTGGTTCAATTGCTTGACCCGTTTTTAAATTTGCAGGTTTATTTAAGTGTAGATATCTAGTCATTGAACCATCTGTGTGATTTATTTCAACAAAATTTCCACCACCATCAGACCATCCAGCATACTTTACCTTTCCTGGTTGAATTACACTAATTGGAGTTCCAGTTGGTTCACCATAATCGGTTCCGTAATGTTGTCTTCCCCATCTCCAACCATAACTACTTGTAATAATTGATTTACTTGGGAGTTTTCCCCCTGTTGCAGTCACATCTTGATATTCTCCAGTGCCTTCGGTTCCTGAAATTTCTGGCATTTGTTCTCCATATTCTAAAGGCATTCCCTCTTGACCAGATGCTGCTGCAGCAGCATTTACCATTGATGCAAATGAACCATGGACGAACTTTTCAAATTTTTTAATTGCATCCTCAAAACCTTCAGTCAATCCATCATAAGAACCTTTTGATGCTTCTGCTTTTTGTTTTGCTTCTTGTGTTTTTATTTTTTCTTCTTGTTTCTGTGCGAATGTCTTTTCTCCAGTTTCATATGCTCTATCACCCAACCATCCACCTGCCATTCCACCAACAGCACTTCCAATAACAAATCCAAGTCCAGGAATTGGAATAAGTGCCTGTCCTATTGCACCACCCAATAAACCACCAGCCAAACTACCACCTGCACCTGCTGCTGCTTTACCAACAGATTCTCCTTCCTTAAGACCAGTAGCAAAATCAAGTCCAGCAAAAACTGCATTCAGAATTCCAATAGAACGTAGTCCACCAAATTTTAATGTTGGTCCCTTAACAGTTGGTTTTGGTGGTTTACCTGCTGATTTTTGGGGTTTACCTGATTTTCCCCCAGAAGGGAACATATTTCCCAAAAATCCAGCAACATCCATTGCACCGGATGCCAAACTGTTTAATAATCCACCAGGAGAACCAAAATTACTAGCAATGTTTAAATTTGCAAGTGCTTTTATCTTTCTTTTCTCTGGTAGTTTTAGTCTATCTAATTCTGCCTTTTCTGTAGCAATAAATGAAGAAAATGATTTAAACTCATTCACAAACCTAGGCAAAGATCTCTTTGACCTAGAATTTAGAGAGACAATATTATTTGCTACAGATATTAGTGGTGATGAGAGTGATTTTGCCATTATCCGTCAACAATATTATAGACTATTTTTGAATAAAGAACTAAGAAATTATCAGGATCTGAGGATGGTATATATGGAATCTGTGGACCCGAAGCACCAGGTCTTGTTGGTGCTGGAATTGGACCAGATTGTTTCTGTTGTCCTCCACCGGTATTACCACCAGAAAGATCTAACGGGAGAGTAGTAATTTTTGGTGCTTCTGTTTGTGATGGTGGTGGTTGAGAAACTGTCTGGGCTGCCAATTTTAATTCTTCTTTTTTCTGTGGTGATAACATCCATTCAGGAAGATCTTCTCCACCGACCCCTGGCCTTTCCTTTGCTTTTACATTTCCTCTTGCTTCTTTAAGGTTCTCGGCATAAAGTCTACCAGTTCTACCTAAAGATCCACCTTGTCCGTAATACTCACTCAATCCTGCCCATTCTTTTCCTAGAATTTTAAAATCAGCAGCAGTCAATTCTTTGCTTACATCAATTCCTCTTTTTTTCTTAGCAAGGTATAGAATCATTTGGTTTTGCAATTCTGGGGTGAACTTAACTTTATTTGGGTCCATCCCCATTGCACGGACGATTTGTTCTGGGTATAAGAATTGTCCTGCCCCAACAGCTGCCGACTTTCCTCCCTTCCATCTTCCTTTTCCTTCAGCCAAAAACTTTTCTTGAAGTTGTTTAACTTCCATTACTGTTTTTGTTGATAAATCTCCACCGTACTGACTTCCACCAAAGAATGTATTATAACCTTGCGATCCAGCAGTTCCTTCTGCTTCTCTTACTGTGGCAATAAATGCCTTTTCCTCTGGAGTATCTGCTGTTATATCTCCCGCATTAACTCCTCCAGAAGTTCCTGATTTCACACTTCCAGGAGATTTACCTCCACCTCTTTGTCCACCTCCACCTTTTTGCGATGATTTGGATGACGCACTTCCCTGCGAACCAGATTTGGCACTTTCACCTCCTTTAACCATCTCATCAACTGCACTAGCAAATCTAGAGATTAGAGTAGAAAATGTGTCTAATATTTGTCCTGGAATAGATTGTTCTGTTTGTACTGGTTCGACTTGATTCCTAGATCCTGCAAGTGCATTTATTGCTGCTCCTCCTGCTGCCAACCCACCAAGACCCAATCCAAGCATCCCCAATTTGCCCTTCATTCCTCTAGCACCTTTGGGAAGAGTTTGCTTCATCCCAGATTTTGGAACATTTACATCTATATTCAATCCAGAAGAACTTCCAGGTCCTGCTGTTGGAAGACTAGATAACTGATTGACTATTTTTATAATTGTACTTCTAATTAATTTTGCTACCTCAAAACTTTCGGTAAAAGATTCTTTTAGTGAAACTAAATTACTTCTTAAGGTATCAATATTTCTTCTATCACCAAAGAATTTTATAAAGTCAATTGCAGTTCGATATAACTGTATAAAATTGGTAAGGAGATTATTTGGTCTTGCTGAATCTATTTCACCTACCCTTTTTCTGTAATCTTCACTTATTTTTTCAACAATATTTGTTGTTTGTGTTTGTATTCTTTCTACTGTAGTTTGTAGTTGTGTTATTTGATTATTTTGTGTCTCTGTTCTTAACTGTTGTACTTCTCTTATTACTCCACCTTCTACCTGCTGTATCTTAGCATCAGTATTTTGATTAATTATATTTGTGGCACTTCGAATTGAATTGTCTACCTGATTTAAAATGTTCGAAGATATTGTATTTACGATTGAATTAATATCTGGTATTACTGGTTTTACTGCTGCCCTTTCAAAACCAACAATCTTATTTGCTGCATTTGATACCACCGAAGTACCAAGTGGACTTCCACCAGAAATAAAATTCTGAAAAGATTGAGTACTTGTTGGTCTATTTCCAACAATTGCTTGTGGATTAATAGCAGGACTAATTGCTGGCATTTGCTTGCTGTTGTTTCAGTTTTTCGTCTTCAATATGCTGTCTCAATAGTGCTAAGTAAATATCCCTTTCCCAGGGCATCATATTTTCAATCTCTGTCAAAGAGTATTTATGGAACTGCATTAGGGCAAAATTAATTTTAAAATATGACTCAAGTTCCATATGAGCCATAATTAACCGAAAAAACTCGTTAACCCTTCTAATACTACAACGTTTTCTGCTTTTGTTTTTGGATTAACTACCTTTATAGTATGTGAGAGTTTTGGCATGGTTTCAAAGAATTGCTCTATTTTTTTAAATTGTGATGAATTCATACTTTCAATAAATTCAATCAGTTCTTTTTTAGTGCAATCTGATGCAGCCCAAGACTCATCATTACTGAATATTGCTTCTATGCAGGAAGAAATAATATCAAAAGATTTTTCGATATTTGACTCACTCTGAACAGTACTAAAATCAAAATTATTCTTGATAAATTGTTCTAATGAAGGGTATTTCATTCTTAGAACTAACTTGTCATCAAGTTTAATATCCTTCGTATGTTCTGGATCTTTTTGTACCTTTACTTCATCAATATACACAGTAACAGGAACTTGAGTTTCTCCATCATCATAGCAAGTAACAATTAGATCAATACTTTCACCAACAGATTTTCCTCTAACATTCAGGAAAACATATTCAATATCAAAAGTTGGGAGTTCTTCAACCTTAATTCCTTTAGTTAAAATACACTCTTTCAATACTTGCTTAATTGCATTAGTGATTTGTTTTGTATCCTGACTTTCTAATGCAAGAATTAAAACCTTTTCCTCTTTTACTAAAAATGGTCTATATTTTATTTTTTTTCCTGTAGATGGCAATTCCAACTCATATGTTGGTGTAGAAATACTTGGTAATGGCATAATGTCCTATAAAATTCAGTTGAAAATATTTATGAGTACGTAAATAAATTTAAATTACCACCACTCTTTTCAGTGACATATCTAGTATAATTAAAAGTGATAGTACTTTTTGTTATTGTGCTTCCTTCGTATGAAACTGGAATCGCAGTAATATTAGTTGGAAATGCATCGATCATTCTATATGTCAATAATGGAGGAAATCCAACTTTATTCAGACCAACTCTAAAATTCCTTTCAAATTTTGTGATTGATATAATTCTCTTATATTTTTCTGGATATCTAAATCTAAAAAAGTTCTGAGAACCTTTGGCATTTCCTTGTCCAGAACTTGATGTATTAAGAAGTCCACTATCATCGTAAACTGGATTAATATAATTCATCCACTCTTCAAATAATCTAAGTATTCTATAATCATTATCAACATAAAATGTCATAGTAAAATCTGGATATATTCTTCTTGTTGGAAATCTTTCTATTACTCCTTGACGACTTCCAACCTCCTCTGCCATATCAAATGTAGCACCAGGTAGAGCAGCTTCAGCACAGAAAAAATCGTAATATGTATTTGAAGTAGGATCTAAAGTCAATCCAGCGCTAGCAAGCCACCCCAAAAGATTTGAATCTTCACCTTGAGAATTATTCAAATGTAGAGATACTTTAAATTGACTTGAGACTGATAAATTTCCAAAAATATCTCTGGCACCTCTAAGATTATTAACACCATTTCCAGGAAGACCATTAGGTGTTGTAATTGTTGTATAAAGCGGTCCTATATTAGGAAGTCCACTTGGTTGATCTGCCATAGAATAAATATTTTTTAAGATATTATCTATACTATGTATGCCACATAAAGACGATTCTGGATATAGACAAGGAAAATTTAGACCATCAAAACCAGAAAAGTATAAAGGTGATCCAACAAATATAGTATATAGATCATCATATGAATTAAAATTTATGCAATATTGTGATCTTACTGAAAGTGTGAACGAATGGAGATCTGAAGAATTTTTTATACCGTATATTTCACCAATAGATAATAAAGTTCATCGTTATTTTCCTGATTTTTTTGTTAAATATAAAGACAAAAATGGTGTTGGTAGAACTTTAGTAGTTGAAATAAAACCACAAAAAGATTTAAATATGCCAGAACAAAACCCCAAAAGAAAAACCAAATCTTGGGCATATAAAGTAAAGACATGGGCAATAAATCAAGCAAAATGGAAAGCAGCAAAAGAATTTTGTGCAGATAGAAAGTGGGAATTTAGAATACTAACAGAAAAAGAATTAGGAATACCAGTAAAATGATATCAGAAGAAATAAGAAAAAAAGCAGGAAAACGATTTTTTGGATCTAATTGGTGGACAAATCAATTAATGAATGAGCTTAGAAATTATCAATATAAAAATATTAGTGAATTAGATACTAATTTCATAGTTCCTGGTGATTTAGTATTTTTCTTATATTCTGCAAAATATCCTCAAAAATATGAATGGTGGGATCAACATCCACTATCCTATATAATTGAAGTAAATCCAAGAGAAGGAAGTTTTATAGGAGCAAATCTACATTACTTAAATCCACAATACAGAGGTGGAGTAGCAAAATCTCTAATAAATAAATCAGGTATTTCTAATGCACCGAAAAAGACATTACACAAATATCTTTTTTCTGGTGTAATGACTGAAATGTTTAAAGTCCCTAAAAATGATTGGGTTGGAGTTTCGTTATTGCCAACAGAGAAATTTGTAGATAAGAAAGGACAACCAGTATCCAAATATAAAGTCTGGGACGCACCATAATGGCAGAATTAACAGTAAAAGAAAATATATTAACCACAGATTCTAGGCTGCCAAATGCCCCATGCTTAGCATATGATTATAATTTAGTATATGATCCAGATACAGGGGAAAGTTATGTAGTAAGACAAGTTGGAACAGGAGGAAATATTACAAAACCATCAAAAAGTTCACAGTGCGATTATATATTTTCTAATGGTGCATTCACGCAAGCAGCAATAGATACATTTGGTGAACAAAAATTAAATGAATTATTTTTAGATGTAAAATCCAATTTAAATAAAACCTATCAAATTGTTGGAGGATCTACCAAAGGAGCAATTAAACCATCATTTCTTGGAAATCAAACTTTTGATGTAGTTGGAACTCCTACAACATCCACCAATAGGCAATCTCAGACTAATTTACCAGCTGCGTCTACTTTAGGAACACCATCAGGAGCTTCTGGTAGTACTAGTACATCTACTAATGGTAGTAGTACAGTCAGTTCTTTATTTGGTGGACTTTCTACGATACCTGGATTAAGCACTTCCGCAAATGAAAAAAATAAGTATGGAAGTGGGTCGGAAAAATTATTGATATACCCAACAGATTTAATAACAACACAACAAGATACACTACATATAACAGAATACAATTATAAATCACCTTCTGGATCAGAATTACTTGGAGGAAATCCTGGAAACATTCTATCTGGACTAACAAAAACTAGCGCAACAAAAGAATTTTTGGGAACGGTAATTCTACCAATTCCAAATAATGTAGCAGATAATAATAGTGTTGCGTGGGGTGCAGATACAATGAATAATCTTACTGCTGCAGCAACAGCACAAGTAATGGGAAATCTTGCATTATCAGGGCTTGGTGCTGCAGCAGGACAAGGTATGCAAGCATTAACTGGTTTTAATCCAACTCCTCTCGCATTATTAGCTGCAACAGTAAAAGATGCTGATTTAAATGATCCAGCAATCAAAGCCCAATTGGAATCTGCATTAGGAAGTTTAATACTAAAAGCAGGACAGTTTGATGTTCCTCCTGAAACAATTTTGGCAAGAGGTCTTGGTGTCGTTCCAAACTCAAACTTAGAATTATTATTCCAAGGTCCAACATTAAGAGAATTTAGTTTTGGATGGAGACTATCCCCAAGAAGTGAAAATGAAGCAAAAACAGTAAGAAAAATTATAAGAGTTTTTAAGCAAGGAATGGCAGCACGAAAGCTCAATTCTGGAGCAAGTGCTGGAACATCTGCAGCACTTTTGGGTACTCCGAATGTATTCAAACTTGAATACAAAATGGGAAACTCATCAATTCCTGGATTAAATAAATTCAAATTATGTGCATTAACAAACTGCTCTGTAAGTTATGCTCCAGATGGACAATGGGCAGCATATGAAGATGGGCAGCCAGTATCGGTTACATTAGGTCTGTCCTTTACGGAAATAGAACCAATATTCGAAGGTGATTATCAAGAAAATATAACAGGAGAGCTATCAGGAAAAGCCGATTTATCACCAATAACAGCAGACGATATAGGATATTGATATGGCATACTTCAGAGAACTACCAAATTTAAAATACATTTCCGTATTTAAAGATAGAAATCTTATCAATGAATATACTGATGCAAAAAATTTATTTAAACGACCAAAACTTCGTGAAGATATAAAGGAAATAATCACTGCCTTTGAATATTATCAAATAATTGGAGACGAAAGAGCAGATCAAATAGCAGAAAAATATTATAGCAATTCCGAATTGGATTGGATTGTTTTAATTACAAATAATATAACAAACACAAATGAGCAATGGCCATTAGATAATGACTCCTTATATAAGTATATGTTGGATAAGTATGGGTCAGATGAGAAAATACAAGAGATCCATCACTATGAGACTATTGAATTTAAGGATGAATTTGGCAGAGTATTAATTGAAGGTGGAATTCAAGTAGATCCATCAAAATCCGAAGTAATAGAGACAAATGAAACTGATACTGAATATCAATTGAGTTCTTTCCCAAATTCAAAAGCAAATGAAATTATTAGTGTAAACTTAAACCAAATGGTAAAAGTTTATAGCAGGGGAAATTCAATACCAACCGAATATTATATAACAACCATAAATGTAAATACCTCGACTTTAAATTATATAAAAAGAGATTCTAATGTTCTTGGTGAAGTATCTATATTAAATAGCTTAGCAAATTGGCCGAATAGTTGGGGAGGAATACTAAAGGTAAAGACAAATAGTGGAGAGGATGTAAATATAACTATAGAAGATGTTATTTTAGATAACAAAGTGAGAATACCAGAAAGACTATATGAAATTACGGGTATTTTTGTTAATGGTGCTCTAAAACCCCTATTCAAATTTACTAACGAAATCCTATGACAAAACCATTTCCAGGATTAAAAATATTCATCGAATCTGATGGACAAACATTAGAATTCTTAGATAAAGATGGAAACATACAAACAATAAAAAATAAAACAGTAGCAATAACAAATTATGAATATGAAACAAAAAAAAATGATGAAAAGAGAAAAATTCTTCTACTAAAACCAGAATATATCGGAGTATTTGTTTCGGATACTAGAAACATAATGACATACTCAGAATCAAGTCAATATGTAGATAATAAAACTAAAAAAGTTTATAATCCACGAACTATTGGTAAATAAAAAACCCGCAAAATCCTCATAAGAGAAAATTTTGCGGGAATTTTTTTCGACCCCTTTTTTATTTTAAAGGTCAATTTTGATTAGCAGGGGTAATACTGAACCTCTTTGAATGTTCGAACATAAGGTTCAATTCTCCCATCACCAGAAATTACTTCTTCACGAAGAACTTCTCTTCTGCAATTTCCATAATATCTTGGAGCATAATAAGAAGGAGTATAATAATATCCTCCTCTAAATGGTCTCCAGAACTGATTCCAAGTAATTGCCTCCACTGGGGAGGCAACGAAAATTGCAAGAAGAATAATCAGAGATTTCACGACTCAGCAAGTTTTTGGAAGTAGCTGAGAGCATCATCCTCATCTTCGTCATCACTATACTTGGACGAAGGAACTTCCACATCATCAAATGTAGATGAACGAGAGGACGAAGAAGTAGAAGTTTCACCACGACGTTCACGTTCCCACTCTTCCTCTTCAGCAACTGTTTCAGGGTCTTGAGACTTAGGAACACCACGAAGACCAAGAGTGTAGTCAAGACGCTTCTTCAGGTCATCATAAGACTTGAATTCTTTGGGGTCAGTGAAATCATTCAGATTGTTGAGAGACTTATAGATACGTTCCAGTTCATCATCATCTCCATCAAGAAGTGCAGAGGGTGCTGCAAACTCGGACTTATCATAGTTCCAATAACCATCTTTCTTGACAAGTTTCAGTTTGAAGTTAGCACCAGTCCAGAAGTCAAAAGGATTGATTGGAGTTTCATCTTCAAACTCAGGTTGCATTGCTGCAAGAATCTTATCATAAATTTTCTTACCAAACTTATAAAGGAATACTTTGCCCTCATTATCAGGATTGGCAGGATCACGAACAACATAAATGTTTGCGTAATAAGAAAGTTTACGCTTCTGCTTACGTGCTTCTTCCTTATCACGGTCAGAACCAGAGTTCCACAGAACACGATTCTTTTCACAGACAGGACATTGCTGACCAAGAGTGGTAAGGCAGTTGTCAATCAACCAACCACCAGGACCTTGGAATGCGTGAGACCATACTTGTGCCCAAGGCAGTTCACAACCTTCAGCAGCAGGGAGGAAACGGATAACTGCGGAACCTACACCGCTCTTATCCATTACAGGTTTCCAAAAACGGTCGTCATCCTTGGAACCACCATCATTCAGTTTTTCTACTGTTTTGTTAAGTTTTCGGGTGAGGGAACCCATCTTGGATTGCTTTTTAAGATCAGCAAAAGACATTCGTATTCTCCGTATTAATTGTATTAGAAGTGTGTGCCGTATTGGTACGTATTAAGTCTAGCAGGAAGGAGATCAGTCGTCAAGGGTTTTCTCAAGATACTCAATCTGAGATTCAAGAACTTTAAAAAATTCATCAACGGTTCCATTCTTACCCAACCCAAAAAGTTGGGCAGATTCTAAAATCCTTTCTTTCATTTCAACTGCTTCAGGATCCTCTGAAAGAGATAACCTAAAGATAAAAAGTTTTTGTTTTTCCAAAAATTCTCTCATCAATTCCAGATGTTCTTTCTTTCCATTTTTATCATAAAAAGAAAGATTCATAACCTGTTCAAAAAGTTTCTTCTGAATTTCGTCAAGTTCCATTATAGATTCTCTGACTACTTCTGAATCAAAAAATCTACTCATAATACTATCTCCTTAAGAATTTGCTTGAATTTAGACTCATCAATATTTAGGAATGGTTTATATTTTTTAATTTTTAAACCTACGGTTTCCCACACTGGGTCGGAAAGTTTTTTATCAAACTTTGAAGAGTAATTTAGTATAACATCCAGTATAACTAAAGTCTCCAGGGAGACTGCTTTTTGTAAATACTTTTTAAGTAGGTCTGGATGCTGCCCATTTTTACAATCAAACAAAGTTTCAAAGTTATCTTTTCTTATGAAAACTTCTGATTCAGTTTTAAACAAGTAAGATAAACTTTGAATCTTTTTTAACCAGTCTTTGTATACAGATTCTCCACTCCTGATAATTTCACCAATCCATAGATTTTGAGAATCACTACACTCTACAAAATTAGCAACAAAGTATGCTTTTATTTCATCTTCTGTTTTTTGTCTAGACATTTTCTCAAAAAAATATCTATCTTTCCTCTTATGAAAAGAGTCCAGAGATGCTCTGGACCTTCCACAATATTTAAAGTAATCATAACCAGGCTTTGTGAAGTGATTTTTTATTGCCAGGTAAGTTTTATAAGTGTCAAAAGGAGTCACATCAAATATTTAAAATTGCACGACTTGTTTTCTTTAGAAAATTTAATTTGGTTGCCTCACACTTTATCTTTTCTTTTAACGGTTTTGATATTAATTTTGGAACCGTTTCAATTTCAATATTATTTTGTTCGCAATATTCTATGATTGCATCAATATAACTAGTTTTTGAAATTTTTACAATGTATTCTATGTCCTGTGCAAACTTTTGAGAACATAAAAATTTATCATTAATAATTGTTTTTACTTTACTTTCCATGTTACCCAACTCTACTTGAAACAAACTCTCTAATATATTGGGTGAGCAATTTGATGTATTTTTCTTTATCATACTCTTCATAGACAACGCATTCTCCATTTTCACATGCCATTATAATTACAAGTTTTTTGATACTAATACCAGTCAATTCGTATAACATACATCCATATGCCATACATTGAACAAAATAATGCTCAATCCATTCTACTGGCTTTGGTTTTTTAGAAGTTTTAAAATCTATAATTGCAAGTTCCCCATTGTATTCTGCAATACAGTCAACTGTACCAGCAATACCCAATACTTTACTATAGAGAGAAGACTCTAAAGCATGAATATTATTTATGTTATTTAATTTTGGTCTTGCAATTTTAAATAGATATTCAGACAAAGGTTGAACTTCTGGAAGTGTTTCATTCTTTAATAGGTATTCAACCAGAGTATGCATATCAGTGCCACGACTAGTTGCTTGTCTAGTTATCTTATCTGCCTTTTCTTCTCCAATCTTTTTGCGCCAGTCTGCAAAAAACTGTCGATTTTTATGACTAGTAACAGAAGTAATTGAAACAAATCTGTGGACTTCGTTTAGGTCAGGTATCTTATAATACCTGACTCCATCAATAGTCTCTCTTTCTAATTTTGGTAAATCTAAGTTTACATGATTAAAGACAATCTCAGACATTCAAACCAGATTCCATTTTCGCAACGATATATTCCTTAACTAAACCAGAACGGACAATATCATCAATTCCAAATTCAATTATATCAAATGATGGCATTTTTTTCAAAATAGTCATAAAATCACTAATTCCATTTCTTTCATTTGTTTTAATTAAATCACTTTGTGTTGCATCCCCACAAAAAATAATTTTTGAATTTTCACCAACACGAGTAATGATTGAATCTAATTCATGAAAGTTTAGATTCTGAAACTCATCAACAATAATAATTGAATTGTCAAGAGTAGTTCCTCTAACAAAAGATGTGCTCCAAAACTTAATTGTTTCTTGTTGCTTTAGATTGCCATAAAGCATTTCAAAATCAGTCTCAGTTGGGAGTTGGAACATATATTTGACCATGTTCTTATATGGTATTTGATATATGTCTGCTTTATCGTCATGATCTCCAGGAAGAAAACCAATTTCTCTTGTAGCAACTAAAGAACGAACAATATAAATTTGCTCAAACGGAGTTATCTCATTAAGAACTTCTTTAATTGAATTATAAAGACTAATAAATGTTTTTCCAGTTCCAGCAGCACCATATGCCACTAGATGCTTTCCCTCAGAGTATGATTGGAATAACTTTTTTTGATTTTCTGTTAATGGTTCAATATCAATGAGAAGTTCTGCACTAATTGGCTTTCTTCTCTTCATTTGTCTAGCAGTCATCCCAACACCAATTGGGTGATTATCATTACTTCTTTTTCTTCTTGCCATTAAATTTTCCTCACAGTAGCACCGGGCATCTTAGATGCTCTAGTTAGAACTTCGTTCCATCCTGGTTTTGATTTTGAAAGTTTGTCTTTCCATTCACCAACTTCACCACTTCCTGGACAAGTTGCTGGGTCAGACCAATCTCTATCCCAATCTGGATTTTCTTTTTTCCACTGGTCCCATTCGTGAACACTCATCGTCACTTCTCTTTGTTCACCAGTTTCTTTATGAATAACGGGGTATGTTGCCATATGTTATGAAATAACGATAAAAATATTTATTCGATGGTAATGGATGGTGCATCAGAGCATTCTGGGCAATTTACTCTTTCCCAACCAAGTGCCTTAGCAATGTCTGGGAACTGGCAGATAAAAATGCATCGTGCTGCTTCTGCAATGTCCATATGCTCTTTCTGTGTTCCGTGAGCAGATCGTAGATCAATATAATGGATCCATGACCTTACAGAGCCCTTCATGTAGATCCTAGTGGGGGTTGCGAGTGGAAGCACAAACCTTGCACATTCCTTTGCAACTCCTTTCTCAAGCATTTTATCATAGAGACGTTGTGCTTCTTCAAAATGCTGCTCAATCATACCCTCAAACTTTTCTTTGGTGTGTTCATCCAAATCATTAGTTGAGTTCTGACGATTCTTCTCATCCTGCCTACGAAGTTCAGGGACCTCAGGGAGGTCAGTCAGGAGTTTTGTGTCAGCATAACGTTGTGAAAATTCCTGAAATGTGAAGCTCCTATGACGAAGCACTTGTGCTGCGATACCACGAGTTGTATTGATTTCAAGGGTCATATCTGCTTGCTCAAAGATAGACCAATGATTTTGTTTAATGCAATACTTAAGAAGTCCAGCAGCAGTATCAAATTTAAGTTGATTACTGGGATTACTTACACGAGCAGTATAAGTAATCACTTCTTGTGCAGATTTTCTTGCAAGTTCTCCTGCTCCTTGAGTAACAGAAATCAGTTTAGCAATAGGTTTAGTCTGGGTATCCATCGTCATCTCCGTCATAAAAAACTTCATCGTAATCCATTATTGTTGGTTTTTCTAATTTTGGTCTTTTATAAGAATCCACATCAGAATAAATTTCTGATTTTAAAGAATCAACCAAAAGTTCTAGATTACGGACAATTAATTTGAGTTTGTCTTTGTCCATAAGAAAGGTACTTTCTCAAATCATTTTACATAAAAAAAGAGAGGAAGTCAATGTTTCCTCTCTAACTTTTTTTATTGTAAATTGGTTCTATACTTAGAATTTTTTCAAACCATTCTCGCAAATGCACTCTATAACAAGACCAATATTTGCATCCCCTATATGTTAGTTGATAACAAGCAGGTGGTCTGTTATCTTTATCCATATCATCCGAATGGTAGTGATAGTCCATCACTTATATAACCATTGGATATATGCTGATAGTAAAATTATTGTTAATCCAAGAGTAGCAGTAGATGAAACAATAAATTGAAGCATTATTTTGCTCCTACATTTGCAAGAAGTGCTTGATGACGACGTTGCTCTTTTTGCTTTTGTTCTTTAATAAGTTGAAGCACATTAAGTTTTTGCATCACTTGTGTCCCTCCTTAGTAAATTTAACACCACGATAGGTTTCATTATACTGTTGAGGTTGTTGCATCATTTGTTGTTGATACTCCAAACGTTTCTGGGTATCATATTCGATGCCACGATATACTACTTTAGCCATGAGGATTCCTCCAAAGAAATGAGATTTTTAGGTCCCGTTCCTTCGGGCGGTTTGCGTCCCATTGGGATGAACGTTCCGTTCCGCCGTCCTACTTGCGTCAGAGTTTTCTCTGATGAACGTAAGGTCATACTAGACCTATTGCAGTATATAGTCAAGTAGTTTTGTAAAGTTTGATACAATATTTACAAAACTACTTAGTTTTCTTTTTATCCATCTGCATCACCTGATACAAAGGAGTCTTTTGAAACTTTTTAATTTTTTTATATTCTTTTATTACTTTTTTTAGTTCGTTTTGATTAATAGTCAATCCAAGTTTCTCTTCAAATTCTTTTTTTAATTCATCTCTAAAAATACTTTCAAAATTTTCACTCATTTTTTCTTTTTAGACTCCTTTACTTGAACACCCCAAAGTTTGGGATTTGCTCTACCTTCACTTTGTTTAAAATTTTTTAAACCTTCTCTATATTTGTCCCAATAGTAATCAAAAATATCTATTCTTTTATTACAGATAACAATGTCATACTTTTTAACCCCATCATCTTCATAATCAACTAGATATGCAGTGTATGGTAAACTACGATCATTCGCAAGTTCTGGATCACAGTCCTGATGGAGAATTTTTAGCATTAACTCCTACCTCCCCAAGTAATATCAGGATATGCTTCGGATACTATTTCTTTTGTAATTTTATACCTTTCTTGGAGTCTTTTATCTTTACATAAACAAATAATCTCTGCTTCCAAAGGATGCATACCTTCAAGAAGATTAATAAAAATATTTTCTCTTCGTAGAGAACTTAAAGAATCATTACCACCTTTGATGAAATTATAAAACTTTGTATATTCTGTTCTAATTGCTGTATGTTTTTGGTCAGATGCTCCAATAGAATTAGAACTCAAATCACCCATAGTATCAACTGCTTGCTGAATTCTTTCAGTCATAGTTGATGTCTTAAAATCATTATCACCAAAATAAGGAACTTCTCCAGGAGGGAGCATTGAAATCACACTTTCATCAAAGTTCCAAATAAAAATTGCCTTCAAAGAATCATGTTCGTATTCCTTTAGGATTTCCACTTTTTTTGCATTGCTTCTCTGTTTAGAAGCAAGTTGAAGAACTTCAAATGCAAATGGTTTTGGTGGCAACTTTACTGTTTTTGGCTCAGTCTTCGTCTTCGTCTTCGTCGTAGTCATGGTCATTTTCAAATCGTACTGCTATTATTTCGTCTGGAATTACATTTCCATTATTATCGAACATTTCTGGATGTGTATATACTTGCAACTGCTGAGTACTATATACATGTTGCTTTGTTAGCCAACCAATCACTCCACCAACCAATAAAAATAAAAATGAAACCAAAGAAAAAATTGTGAGTTCTGCTGCTAACATTGTTCTTCCTCCGAGAGAGTTATTTCTACTTCACTGTAAAATTAAATTCTATTTTTATTTCTCTCTTAAGGAGAGAAACCGTCTTACAAAAACTAAAAATTTTTTTCTCATTAGTTTTTGAAATTTCTTTTTCCCTCCTATTTCGAAGCATTAGTTCAATACCACGATTTATTTCTGTGGTATTTGAATTATTTATAGGTGCCATTCAAATTAAATTATTTTCAGAAAGATACTTAACAGTATCTACGCAACCACCTAACTTTTTTCCATCAACAATAACTTGCGGAAAAGTAGAACCCTCTCCAAATTCAGCATAAAACTCATCTTTGTTGAAGTCTTCATCCAATTCATATACTACATGTTCAAAATTCCTTTGCTCTAAAACTGCTTTTATTTTAGAGCAAAATGGACATCCTTCTTTACTATAAACTGTAAATTTCATAACTGTATATCAAAAAACTTTATTTTTTCTTGGTTTATATCTATACAAATTTAATTCTTGTGTAAGTAATTGCCTTTGCCAATTGATTATAGCATTATATCTTTCTTCTGTAAAGAACTTTTGTCTAGTAAACCACTGTTCCCATTGTTCATGTCCCTTTGATCTATTGCATTTTACGCAACAACATATCACATTAGTTATATGATCATTACCACCCTTCATCTGTGGAATGATGTGATCTATGGATAATTCTTCTGTTTTAGTCCCGCAATAGGCACAGGTATTATTCCATTTTTCTTTTATTGAATTCCTCCACATTTTTTTTGCTTCTGTTGGTGAGCACGTATGCATATGAAACAAAAAATCTTGAGGGGAATTTAGTATTTCCATAAAGTACTTTAGTTTTTTTTTATTTATTTTATAAAATAGTGTATAATTATATTTTTAAATCCAATAGTAATGCTATACGTAAAAGAGGACAAAAAAATATTTCATGTACATATTCCAAGAACTGGTGGTAGATATATAAAAGAAGTTTTAAGCAATAATGGATATAATATATTCCATGATGATTATGATCAATCAATATATGGAATTAGTATAATGCATTTACATTATCCTCTATATGAAATGTTGGAAGATGTCAGTACATCTCAACACTTAGCAATAGTTAGAAACCCATTTGAAAGATTTGCATCTGCAGCACATTGCATGATAAATGAATGGTATTTGGAAATGGAAAATGATATATACTCTGCGTTAGAAACTGAAGATGGATTAACTCAATTTATAGAATATCACGCAATAACAAAAAGATACAATTCGAACTGGTTAAGACCACAACATGAGTTTATATCAGAAAAAACAATAGTATATAAGTACGAAAATGGATTGAGTAAACCATTTATTGAATGGTTCAATCAACAATTTAACGATAATATTGAACACAAAGAATACTCATATTATGGAGATCCCGCAGAATTAAAGCCAAATAAAATAAAAGAAAACAAAAAAATAGAATACAATATTATGAAATATTATAATAAAGATTATGAACTTTTTGATTATTGATTGTTTTTTGTTTTTTTAGAACAGGCATCTCTAGACCAAGCACGACTCAAACTATTAACATAAGAACATGGTTTTCCCTTTTTGCCACAATAAGGACATTTAGCATCTGGAGGGTCTGCTATGTATCCTTCTGGTGTATACATTCTTTTCTTTTTTTGATTCTCTGCTTGTTTTCTTTTTTGATAATTCATATTTCAACTACTTGAAGATCACTCTCTTCTAATTTATAAATTTTTTGATCTTCAATTCTATAAGTTCCAGGAGGAAGTCCAATTTGCCCAGGCAACTGTTTATCAGTATGAGATGTAATATCTATTACTTGATCCAAAATATATTTTTGTTTTGAATAAACCCTATTATTTGGATCAAAAGAAACTAACATTAGAGCATCTGTTTCATCTGAACATTGACATATAACTCTTCCTGTTTTTGATTCAATCACAGACCAACTTTCAACTATCATAAGAAACCTTTTGCATTTTTTGATTTACTTTTATTATCCAGAACCTCGACATGAGATAATAACTCTTTTTTTGTATTTGTCCAAGTAAACATTAAGTCATAATAATTTTCAAAAATTTTTTTATCACCATTTTGATACACTAACTGATATGTATGATTTTCATACAACTTGTCTGAGGTTTGCGTGAAATTTTCCATTGTTAGATTGGAACCCAATGATTTTTTCCCATTTTATTTTCTCCATAGAAATTTAATATATTTGGGGCAGAAATAATATCGAAAGCTATTGTGATTCTTGGTTGTTCATATTCCCAAGGCCAAGTTCTATGTTGATCATCTAAACTTTTACTTAAAACTAATAAGTTATTTTCATTGATAACATCTATATTTTTATTTTCTTTTGTTATTCTATATGAAGTTTTACTTGGTTCAACATCAACACAATAATACCCATGCCAGCTATTGACTTCTGGTGGCCAGTGAGAGTGCCAATCGATAAAATCACCTTTTTTGTAAAAATTTAACCAAGATTGAATATAATATGATTCGTCAAGATCTTCCAAACTCAACTTATCATAAAACATTTTCTTTATATCGGAGTATAATTCATAAAATTCAGGAAATGGATACATGAGTAAATTATATTCTGCAAATATTTGATTAATCATGCTTGTCTGTCCATTACACTCTGCCCCACTTTTATTAAACTCAGTGTTAATAAATTCATACATTTTATATGCAGAATTTTTTATCTTACTAAGATTTAAACTTAGTTTTCTGGTATGAACATAATTTTCGTATATATTATCCATTTTTTTATTCTAAAAGTCCTTTAAGTAAATGAGTTGCCTCAGAAAATCTATCGACATAATGTATTAGTTTCATTTCTTCATTACTGAGAAATCCATTGTCAAGCATTTCATCTTCAATCCAATTCTTTAATGTTCTCCACATTCTACCAACACAGATGATTGGTTTTTTGTCAATGTGATTAACCTGAACTAACTGATAAATCATTGCCATCTCAAGCACTGTTCCAATACCACCAGGAGTTACAATAAAAGCATCACATTCTGAGAACGTATGCAGTCTTGAATAAAATGTTTGATGCTTTTCATATTCTTGAACATACGGATTAACTCCCTCCTCAAATGGAAGATAAATTGCCTCAGCAACGGAGCATAAAGAGTTTCCCATACATGCACTCATTGCTCCCTTATTTGCCGCTTCCATAGTTCCTGGACCACCACCAGTAACTACAATCCAACCTTGTTCTGCAATATTTTTTCCTAGTTTTTCAACTGCTTGATAAAGTCCAGAATCAGGACTCGTTCTTGCGGATCCGAATACTGCTACCTTTTTCATCTTCTTTATTCGATGGCACTCTATATATCTGAGGCCAAGTATCTCTGATGATTTCTGCCAATTTATAAGGTGTTTCAGAACTAATCATAAAAAAAGGAGGGTTGCCCCTCCAAGTATATCACAGAGCATTGCCTCGGGGCAATACTTCCTCTGGGAACACAAAGTTCTCGTGAGGTTGATCTACTGGAGCCATCCAAGCACGTAGACCTTCATTCAGAAGAATGTTCTTGGTATAGAAGGTTTCAAACTCTGGATCCTCTGCTGCTCTAATCTCTTGAGATACAAAGTCATAAGCTCGAAGATTAAGGGCAAGACCAATAATCCCAATAGAACTAGTCCAGAGACCCATGACAGGGACGAAAAGCATAAAGAAATGCAACCAACGCTTATTAGAAAAAGCAATACCGAAGATTTGAGACCAGTATCGGTTTGCAGTAACCATTGAATACGTTTCTTCCTCCTGTGTAGGTTCAAATGCTTTGAAAGTGTTTGATTGATCACTGTCTTCATAAAGTGTATTTTCTACAGTTGCTCCATGAATAGCACAGAGCAGAGCACCTCCTAGTATACCAGCAACTCCCATCATATGGAATGGATTCAGTGTCCAGTTGTGAAAACCTTGTAGGAACAATAGGAATCTGAAGATAGCAGCAACACCAAATGAAGGTGCAAAGAACCAACTGGATTGACCCAGAGGGTACATCAGGAATACCGAAACGAATACTGCAATAGGACCAGAGAATGCGATTGCATTATAAGGACGAATACCAACCAGACGAGCAATCTCAAACTGCCGAAGCATAAATCCAATCAGAGCGAAAGATCCGTGGAGCGCCACAAAAG
>JACCDW010256779.1_pt1 | contig 49017 bp, 51 predicted proteins | sample 7449781 | NCBI WGS metagenome assembly JACCDW01 (sample SAMN15323449, study PRJNA562643) | freshwater metagenome | isolation source: river surface water | place: USA:Blue River Watershed | collected 2017-08-18
GTGGTCTCTTACACCACCGTTTCACCCTTACACATTTGCATGTGCGGTCTATTTTCTGTGGCACTAATCCCGCGGATTTCTCCGGGTGGGCGTTACCCACCGCTTTGCTCTGTGGAGTCCGGACTTTCCTCGGTAATTTCTTAACGCGGTGATCCGGGCGACTCGTTAATAACTTTACACCAAGTACCCTTAAGACATGAAGCCGGCAAATAGGTTTGCGTTGCCCTTAGGCGCAATCGGCGTGGCAATGGCATTTTTATTTAGCCCAATTTATGACTTAGCAACAAGTGCTTATGACAGTACCCCTGTTTCAATAAAGATTTGTCATGAATTAGGAAGTAGCAAGGTTCGAATTGCGCTCTCATGTAATTCAAATGAAGAGGATCTAATCTATAAATTTGTTGGCCCAGAAGGTCCTCGTGGATTGGGTTATGCAGATACTTACTCAAATACCTTAGTCAACGTTTCGGTCGGCGAAAAAACATTTGAAGTAAAAGATACTGGCGCATTTAAAATTGGAATGCGAGTAAGAGTGATTGCAGAAACTGGACCAATGAGTGCAACTGAAGTTTTGCTTGCATGCCCTATTGCATATCTTGAAGGAACAATTATTGATATCTCTGGGAAAAAGATCATCGTAAGCGTTGATTCAACTACCGGAACTGGTTCTTACAATGGTTGGCAATTTACTGTAGCTGGAAATGTTGGCGCGACCGGAGCTAAAGGCGAGAAGGGCGACACTGGAGCGACCGGAGCTAAAGGCGACAAGGGAGATAAAGGCGAGACTGGTCCGCAAGGTCCATCTGGCGGAAGTGGATCGACTGGTTCTGCTGGAGCAACAGGTGCCACTGGAGCAACAGGCGCGCCTGGAACTACCACTATCGGTGACTTTGCCTCTTTTACTTCCGATCAAACTCAGACCGTAATTGGGAACGCACCAACTCCGGTTACATTTAACGGTGCTGGCACTGCACAGGGCATCATCGTTACTAATAATTCGCGCATTTCATTTACCAAAGCTGGTCAGTACAACATTTCGTTCTCATTCCAAATTGCTGACTCTGCAAAATCATCAGCGATTGATATTTGGATTCGCAAAGGCGGACAGGATGTACCGCTTACAAATACCACTATATATATGGACCGTTACAACACTAGATATGTAGCAGCTTGGAATTTCTTTGTGGATGTTGTAAATCCAGCGACTGATTACTATCAAATAATGTGGTACTCAACTTCCACTACTGCCCAATTACTGTATGCACCGGCACAGACCAGTCCTTCGGTGCCGGCAATACCATCGGCAATAGTTACGGTAAATCAGGTAGGCTGTTAATTATGAAGAAGTCGATTTTCGCTATAGCAATTCTGTTTTTAATTACCGCTTGTGGTTCGACTAAGCCGGCAACTACAAATTCTGCTTCACCGACTCCTTCTGCCCCAGAGCGCGTTGTACCGACTACTTGTGAATTGCCAGATGTCAATGCAGCTTTTGCAAGAGTAATTCCTCCTTCAAAATACATTCCAACTGAATGGAAACCAGCCGCGGGCACAGATTTATTTGCAGCAATTAATGCAGGCGGTATTGCATGTACTTATGGTGATCAAGATGCTGAAGTTGGTGGAACGATAATTTGGGCGCTGGATAAAAATGGTTTATGGGATGCCCGAGTAAAGCAATGGATTGCCGAAGGAATGGTACGAGTAGATATTCCAAATATTGACGAGATGGATGCGTATCGCCTTCCAGATGGATCAACATCTGCAGATGGAATGCCTGCCTGGAAAGTTAATTTAAAAATTCATGGTGTTTGGATTCAATTAGGGGCGGCATTTATCCAATCTTGGGATGAAGCAACACCAATTATTCGTGCAGCTATTAATTCAACTCGCTAATAACAATTAATCCATCACCTTCAGTAATTTCAAAAACTGTTGACTTTGTAGGATTTAATTTCACGCCATCTTTAGCTGATCGATAACCAATGACCGTTTCTTTATATCCACGCGCATGAGCAACTAGATCTAAATAACGTACCGGGTCGCCAATATTCGCATATTTTGAAATCGGGTTTACATTAATCGAAGCTCCATCAGCATCAAAAATATCTTCAAACACAGGTGCCAGTGCTGGATTAGATGAGAGTTGTGCCGCTAAAAGTGCTGCCAAATTATCACTAACTACTAGGTCATCTGCGTTTGCTACACGTGCCAATTCAGAGCGACGTGAATCAAGAATTTCAGCCACTAATCTGGTGCGATCGATTCCATTTCCATCTTCATCGAATAATTTATTAAGAAGCAACATGGTTAACATGGTTCGGGCATCTGCGTCCGCAACGCTGATTTTTTCCCGGTAAGCCATGACGATAATTTCGTCATAAGTTTTTTTGCGCGCTACCTCTGCTAGTTCAGAAATCGTTCCGTAATTAGCCTGGAATTGAACCTTGATACCACCGTAACTCTTCTTCGGCATAGATGCTTTTTCGATCAGATCTGGGTTGGCGATAATCAAAACGCTAGAACCTGCAGGTAAGAAGGGCGCCAACTCCGTAAGAACATAATCGCCCATTTGAGACCAGCCGATGAAAAGTAAGTTCTCTGCTTTTCCTCTAGCGCCACTTGCTCGTAAGCGTGGAATTTCGCGTAGCGCATCTTCGATTCCAGTAAAGACCACGCGATCATCATCTGCCGCAATTGCGATTAACTTATCCCCCGCTAAAATCTTGGTAGCCATAGCCGGATGAACATAACTTCGACCAGATGCAGACTGGAAACCAATAATCGACGCACCTTCGAAAGCTAGCAATGCTTCGCCATATGTCTGGCCAACAATTTCTGGAACTTCTTGGAAATAGATTTCATCTCCACGGAAATCAAGCAAATCAAGGATTACGGATGCCAGACCTGGTTGGCGTGAAGCCTGTGCAGTTACGCGAGCGATAATTTCATTTGAATGAACAGGGATGATTCGACCTTCAGTCGCATGATCTAGAGCTTCACCAAAACTAATATCTTCAACTTCTGCAATTATTGAAGCATTAGGATTGGCTCCAGCCGCCTTAATTGCCAGAACAGTTGAAATAATTTCAGAATCACTACCATCGTTTGCATCTAAAACAATAATTGATGCTGCTCCAGCAATATTCGCCCGTTGAAGTGCCAAAGTATTTGTTGGGTCGCCGGCACGAACTAGAATCCTTGTTTTTCCATTATTTTCTATGCGATCAGTTAGCTCAGCTTCCAATTTATCTTGTACGCCTAGGGCCACGACAACAATTAGTGGTCGCTTTGAATTTTCATTTGCAACACAAAGTTCTTGAACAATTGGGAATACACGATTAGACCAACCCAAAATTAATGTATGGCCACTTTCAATTATTGGTGCGCGGCCTGAACGGAGCTTCTCTAAACGTTCTTTAATCTTATTGGTAATAAAACCGATAATGGTTGCTGAAATAGTGATTGCGCTTATCCAAATGAGAATTGCAATAAATCGAGCAATTAATGAACCTTGTGGTACGGCACCACCGAATAAGACTGTATTAACGGTGGTTCCGAAATGCGACAGCGCATTTTTTGGCAGACCATTTAGCGCATAATCAATTAATGTAATTAAGATTGAAAGAAGTACGCCGAATACTGCTAACCAAGCAACGAATGCACTTGGGCCTTTCGAAATGGAGTTATCGAAGTAATAACACAAGCGTTTTGATAACGACACATCTTTGGAAATTCTGGCCACATTAACTCCTTCGAGAGGAGTAAATCCTTACTTAGAGGCGCGAGCTTTTTATACCGAATCGGTAAAAATCACCCCTAAGTAACCTGCGAATTAGCTAACTGCTGCACGTCCTGCTTCGAGTCTTGCGACAGGTACACGGAACGGTGAGCAAGAAACATAATCCAAGCCGACTTTATGGAAGAAATGGATTGATTCAGGATCGCCACCATGTTCACCGCAAACACCTAAGTGCAACTTTGGATTAACACTTCGTCCACGTTCCACAGCGATTTCAACTAATTCTCCAACTCCGAATTGATCAATTGTTTCGAATGGAGAGATTGTAAATACACCTAGTTCAAAGTAGCGAGAGAAGAATTCGGCTTCAACGTCATCGCGTGAATAACCCCAAGTTGTCTGTGTTAAATCATTTGTGCCAAAACTAAAGAAATCTGCAACTGCTGCGATTCTGTTTGCAGTGAGCGCTGCACGTGGAAGTTCAATCATTGTTCCAATTTCAATCGGCAGATCAATTTTTCTCTCATGTGCAATTTGTGCAATGACAACCTCTGCTGATTTTCGGGTTATTTGAAGTTCCATGTGAGAACCCACCAGCGGAATCATGATTTCGACCTTTGGATTCTTACCCTTTGCAATTAGATCAGCCATCGCTTCTGCAATAGCTCGAACTTGAAGGTCATAAAGTCCCGGTGAGACCAAACCTAGACGTACGCCACGTAGGCCTAACATTGGATTAGATTCGTGCATCTTTTCAACTGCATGAAGCAATTCTTCATCTGCTTCGTTTACATCGCCATGTTCGTGAGCTAATGCAGACTTAACCTTTAAATCTCCTAGATCTGGTAAGAATTCATGAAGCGGTGGATCAAGTAAACGGATTGTTGTTGTGAAGCCATCCATTTCTTCCAGAATTTTGGAGAAGTCGCTCTTTTGAAGCGGTAATAGCGCAGCCAAAGCAGCCTCTCGTTCAGCTGCATCTTTCGCCAAAATAACTCGCTCAATAAGCACGCGTCGTTCTCCAAGAAACATGTGCTCGGTGCGGCAAAGCCCGATACCTTGAGCACCAAATTTACGTGCATTTGAAGCATCGATTTCAGTATCTGCATTTGCACGAACGAGTAATTTTCTACGACGATCAGCATGACGCAATAAACGATCTATCGAGCGAATTAAATCTTGGACACCTTCATCTTTACCTTCCGTTGCACTGGTGATGCCTTCTTGAAGATATTTCACAACCGTAGAAGGTTCTACCGGAATTTGAGAATTAAATACTTCGCCGGTAGATCCATCGATAGATAGAAAATCACCTTCGTTTATTCGTACGCCATTTACGCTTGCATACTTTTCGTGCTCGTTAACTTCGATATCTTCTGCCCCGCAAACTGCCGTCTTACCCATTCCGCGTGCAACAACCGCTGCATGTGAAGTCTTACCTCCGCGGCTAGTCAGAATGCCAACTGAAGCAACCATGCCAGCTAGATCATCTGGGTTAGTTTCGCGACGGAGCAAAATAACTTTCTCTCCTCGTTCTGCCCAAGATGTTGCAGTTGCTGAATCAAAAACTGCGCGGCCAACTGCAGCTCCTGGAGATGCAGCCATACCCTTTGCAACAGGTGCAGGTGCGCCGCTCTTATCAAATTGCGGGAACATCAACATTGCAAGTTGTTGGCCTGATACACGAATTAGCGCCTCATCCATTGTGATGATCTGTTCGTCAACTAATTGAGTTGCGATACGGAATGAAGCAGATGCGGTTCGCTTACCAACACGAGTCTGCAAAATCCATAACTTGCCACGTTCGACGGTAAATTCAATATCGCAAAGATCTCGATAATGAGTCTCCAACTTATACATAATTGCCTTCAATTGCGTGAATATTTCTGGCGCAATACGGCTTAAATCATCCAATGAGAGAGTATTTCTAATACCTGAAACCACATCTTCGCCTTGCGCATTCTGTAAGTAATCACCATATGCACCGGGTTCGCCGGTCGCTGGGTTGCGTGTAAAACAGACACCAGTACCGGAGTCTTCACCCATATTTCCAAAGACCATTGTTCCGATATTTACCGCAGTACCTAAGTCATCTGCGATACGTTCACGGCGACGATAAAGTTTTGCGCGATCTGTATTCCAAGAATCAAAGACCGCGCGCATTGAATTATCCATCTGCTCACGTGGATCTTGCGGAAAGTCTTTTCCGGTCTCTTCTAAAATGATTGATTTAAATACTGCAACTAAATTCTTTAGTGATTCAACTGATAATTCGTAATCAATCTTCACGCCCTGCTTCTCTTTTGCTTTATCCAATTCAGATGCAAAACGATGGCCTTCAATATCCAGCACAGTTTTGCCATACATCTGAATAAGACGGCGGTAAGCATCCCAAGCAAATCTCGGATTATTGGTTTGTTTAATTAAGCCTTCAACTGATTGATCATTTAAACCAACATTAAGAATTGTTTCCATCATTCCTGGCATAGAAAACTTTGCTCCGGAACGAACCGATACCAGAAGGGGGTCTTCTTTATCTCCCAAACGCTTCTGCATTTCATCTTCAAGCTCACGAAGCGCTTTGGTAATTTGAATTTCAAGTTCGAGAGGAGCTGCACCTTTTGATAAATACTCTTTACAAGCTTCAGTTGTAATGGTGAATCCAGGTGGGACAGGAATTCCGATACGCATCATCTCCGCGAGATTCGCACCCTTACCGCCGAGCAGATCTTTAAGATCTTTGTTGCCTTCAGAAAATGAATAGACGAACTTGGTTTGCATAGGCTCTTCTCCGTTGAAATTCCTAGGGCCAAATCTAGTTAATTCACATATATTCCGGCAACCAAATTTCCGTGCACATCCGTGCAATTTTTACATATATGAGTGGAGGCTCCAGTATGGCCCAAGCTCCTCTAAATCGGTGTTTATTGCACCAAAAAGTGAGTCAGCATTGATGATTTTCATTGACTTTAAATCTGCGATGACCAAATTGTAACCACCATTTGGAACCACGTAATCCCCACTTACCAAAAACAAGTAGCGAGAACCATCTTTGTATGGAAAGGGATCTGAATTATCCCATTGATCAGTATTGAAAAAAAATGGTTTCGATGACTTTCCGTTGTAATAACCCAACATGATTCCATCGTGATGGGAATTCTGCACTCGGGTATATATAAATTCTTTACTATTTAATGCAATTGGATAATATGACATCAACCCTTCGCCTGCAAACATCTTGCTCTCTGCGCCATTCTTATTTAAGAAAATATCGCCATCTCTTTCAAAGAGAAAATCTCTTCCATTTGGCAAGAAGTAAGGCATAGAACCTGGAGCAAAGTAAGTTGGTTTTTCCGCAAGTCCAATCTGTGCAACAATTCCATCTTCTTTGTAAATAATTATATTTTCCATTGGTGAAAACTTAGGATCTTCATCCCGTTTCCCGTTAGGTCCCGTTAAATTAACTGGTTCCTCCCAAACTTTTCCGTTCCAATGGGTTACAAAAATGTCCCAATCTTTAATTGATTTTTCGCTACCCATAAATGTCATGTACTTGCCATCGGCAGAGAATGATCCGTTGATTGTATGTTTGACGCTCTTCCAGGTTGCGGTGAGGTTAGTTAACTTCTTTGAAGCGAGATCGACGGTATAGAGCTGGCCATCCCACCCGTCGTAGCTTGAGTAATTATGGAAAAGGAGCGTGCCTTCGAATTTCTTCTGACTTCCTGAGCACGCTGTGATAAATATGGTGCATAGAAGCGCGATAAAGATTTTATAACGAATAGGAATCACCCCCGCGTCGCTATTGACCACCGATAGCCATTGTGTAAGGGTACCTTACACAAATCGGAAGGAACCCTAACAAAGGCGTTAGGACATCACCCTTTCGAAGAATGCGACAAGGAGTAATTCAATGACGAAGAAGCGATTATTCGCTGCGGTTACCGCAGTAGCGATGGTTGCAGGCACATTCGTTGGCGCTTCATCTGCATCTGCTGCAGATAGAACAGTCACCGTGTGGTCTCCATACAAAGGTGGAAACTTAAAGCTTTGGGAAGCTGCACTAACAAGAATCGAAAAAGCGAACCCGGGCCTAACTATCAAATCTGTTGGATCTGTAGATATGGCAAAATCATTAGCTGCAATCAATGCAGGTAATGGTCCAGATATTTCGGTAGCAAATGGTGCCGGTAACTTAGGATGGTTCTGCGGAACCGGAGCGTGGCAAAGATTAAATACATTGATTGCAGGATCAAACGGCATCAATATGAAATCTACATTTACACCTTCTGCTAACGCATACACAATTTCATCCAATAACCGCTGCGGTCTTCCTGCAGTTGGTTCAGAAACTTTCGGTTTCTACTTCAACAAAGATTTACTAAAGGCAGCTGGTCTAACATCAGCACCAAAGACAACTAAGGAACTTCTTGATTACTCAATCAAGCTTACAAAGTTCAACTCTGATGGTTCAATTAAAGTTGCTGGTTTTGTACCTTGGGCTGGTTACTATGGATTTGAAATGGACGCTATGTGGCTTGGACTTATGTTCGGCGCTAAGTGGTATAGCGGTGCTGGAGAACCAGCATTTGCATCTGATGCAAAGTGGGCAAAAGCATTTACTTGGCAGAAAGACTTCATCGCAAAGGTTTATGGCGGTGGAGATTTCAAGGCAGGTAGCACCAAGCTGACTAAGTTCGTTGCTGCTCGTGGCGACGAATGGGGAGCAGGACATGATTTCGTTTCAGGTCGCGTTGCGATGAAACTTGATGCTGATTGGATGGCTCCTATGTTCTGCGATCCAGATGGTTGGGCTCTAAATCCTTGTACAAAGCCAGCAGTCAACTTTGGCACTGCACCATTCCCAGTGGACGCATCAATTCTTGCTTCAAACTACGGATCAGGACTAGTCGGTGGACAGGTGATGGGTATTTCAAAGGGTTCAAAAAACGTTAAGGATGCTTGGATTGTTCTCAAAGGTCTAGCAACAGACTTAACACTTTCAATTGATTTTGCAAATGCAAATGGTTCAGTACCTGTACTAAATGCAGCACTCAAGTCAGGCAAGATTACATACCCTACGATTTATCAAACCTTCTATGACATCGCAAGTAATCCAAAATCTGGTTATCACACCCTGAAGAACACCGGCGAGCACCTTGAAGATGTAGAAATCTTTAACTTCATGTCAGCATGGCAGGCAGGATCTGTTTCGGATCTAAAGTCTGGTCTTCGTGATGTTGCATCAAAGGTAATGTCTATCTTGTCAAGGAACTACTAATAGTTAAATGACAATTCTGAGTCGCAACAAGTCGGTCGCTTCCATCAAGGGGGCGACCGACTTGGCGTCTCAAAAAACTAGGAAGTTAAAGACTCCATGGATATTCATTGCAATCTGTATGTCGCCATGGGTTCTAGGTTTCCTCTTCTTTACTGCTTACCCAATGGGTGCAAGTCTTTATCAATCATTTACGAAATTTAATTTGATAGAAACTCCTGAATGGGTTGGCGCAGAGAACTACACACGTATGTTTACGGACGATTCTGATTTCTGGAAAGCGCTAAAGAACACCGTTTGGATATCTGCGGTCAGTATTCCCCTTCGAATTGCTTTTGCACTGTTTACAGCGTGGATATTGACTAAGCCTCAACGCGGCACAAATATCTATCGCACTATTTTCTTTTTACCGGCAATGGTTCCGACTGTTGCTGCAACAATGTCATTTACATATATCTTCAATCCAGCGATTGGCCCTATTAATAAATTTCTTGAATTCTTTGGAATCAAGAATCCGCCAATGTGGTTTATCGACCCTCAATGGTCTAAATGGGCGCTAATTCTCCTTGGTTTATGGGGTATCGGTGACACCATGATTATCTATTTGGCTGGATTACTTGATGTGCCCCGGTCACTTTATGAGGCAGCTGCCTTAGAAGGTGCTAATAATTGGCAACAGTTCAGATATGTAACCCTTCCAATGATGACCCCGGTTATCTTCTTCTCGACGGTAACCGGAATCATCGGTAGTTTTCAGTACTTCACCCAAGCCTACGTGGCTGCGGGTCAGGTAAACGACTACTCACATTCAATGTACTTCTATGCGACTCATATTTATTATCAGGCATTCCGAGCATACGACATGGGTTATGCGTCTGCTCTTGCATGGGTGCTTTTAATATTCACTTTGATCTGCACTTTGATTATGTTGCAAACCCAGAAACGTTGGGTTCACTATCCGAACGGATCTCTCTTTAAATGAGTACTTACACACCAGAACAGTGGGCACGGATTGATGCTGATGCTGCAGTTATGCGTCGTAAGGCTCGTCGCCGTAAATTCCTAGAAATGGTAGCCAACCATTCGGTTTTGGTAGCTATGTCGGCAGTCTTCATAATGCCTCTATACCTAATAGTTGTTATTTCTTTGATGACCTATCGTCAAGCTTCACTTCGTGCTCTTTGGCCAAGGCCATTCATCTGGCATAACTACATAGAAGTTTTCCATGCAGTGCCATTTATGCAATGGACATTGAACACACTTTTTGTTTCAACGCTAACCATGATTGGCACCGTTGTTTCATCAGTCCCACCTGCATATGTACTTTCACGTTTACAGTGGAAGGGTCGTAATGGATCATTTATCTTGATTCTTGCAACGATGATGTTGCCAGGTCAGGTAACGATGATTCCGGTTTACGTGATCTTCGCTAAATTACATTGGATTCCTGGTTATCTTCCATTGATTGTCCCAGCGTTCTTCTCAAGCGCTTTCTCAATCTTCTTGTTGCGTCAATTTTTTGCAACAATTCCAGATGAGATATCTGACGCTGCCAGAATCGATGGTTGCAGTGAATTCCAACTTATGATGCGTATCGTGATTCCATTAGCAAAGCCAGCAATTTCCGCTATTGCCCTCTTCGCATTTTTAGGCGCCTGGAACGACTTCTTTGGCCCGCTTCTCTATCTAGTAGAAAATCCAGATCTTTGGACTTTAGGTATTGGTTTAACTCAATTTGAGAGCCTCCACCATGTTGATCGAAATATGTTGATGACTGCATCTGCTCTATTTATGATGCCGGTAATCGTGATCTTCTTCTTTAGCCAGAAGGTATTTATTGAAGGTGTTACTTTGACTGGAGTTAAGGGATAGTGAACAACACCAACTCCCCTGCTGTTCCTTCGCTAATTCGCGAAATCAACGAACGTCGTGCGCTAGAAGTTCTCCGCAGTAGCGGTGCGCTTCATGCAGCTGAGATTGCTCGACTTATTGGTTTATCCAGACCAACAACTTCAGACATTCTCCGCGGATTAGTTGATAGCGGCTTGGTCCAGGAATACCTACCGGGAGAAGATGATTCCAAGCGCGCTAAATCTGTTTACGAAGCGGTAAGCGATATTAAAGTTTCATTAGGTATCGATATTGGTTCTCGATATATTCGCGCATCTGTTGGCGATTTGAATTTAAAGGCACTTTCAAATGTTTCAATTCCTGTAGAAGCTAATTCTCTCAAGGCGATTACTGAATATATTCATCAAGCAGTAGATGGTGCGCTTAAAGAAGCTGGCTACAAACTTAAAGATGTTGCCGCAATTTGCGTTGGCACTCCTGGTGTAATCAATCAAGAAAGTGGAGTCGTTTCAATTGCCGGAACCATTGCTTCACTGGATGGCGTTAATTTGGCGGAATTAATCAAGAATGAATTCAAAATCAAGCCAACTGTTGAAAACGACATCAACGTCTTAACTGTTGCCGAACAGAGCGCTGGACATGGTCAGAACTGTGAAAATTTCTGCGTCTTATCAGTAGGTTCTGGACTTGGTTCTGGTTTAGTTTTAAATGGAAAGTTACATCGTGGACATCATGGCGCCGCTGGAGAAGTTTTCTATGTTCCATTCGGAGATCCGCACGATACACATCGCTCTGCTACCAACCCATCAGGTGACAGAATCGCTGAAATTGCCCGTAATTTAGCTAAAAAATACAAGGACAGCGTTCTAGCAGAGCCTTATTCAACAATCGATATTTTGCAGGCAGCTAAAGAGGGCGACGCACTGGGTAAAGCTGTTATCGAACAGGAAGCACAGCGCATTGCGCTATATATCGCAGCGGTATCAGCTATTACAGATGTCGAACTAATCGTTCTCTCTGGTGGCATCGGTCGCCAAGCTGAATTCTTTCTAGCGCCAATTAAGAAGTTGGTCTCAGAAATCGTTCCTTTCCCGCCAAAGATTGAAGTATCCAAACTTGGCGACAATGGTATTTTGATCGGCACATTGCAGATTGCAACAGTAGATGCTCGTGAACGAGTATTCACGGCTGCCATGATTCCTACTTTAGGTCAAGCAAAATGAAATTGGCAGTTATCGGTGGTGGTTCAACTTATACGCCAGAACTAATCGATGGTGTTATCAAGCGCTCCGCTCGCCTACCAATTTCCAATATTCACTTACTAGATATAACAAATGATCGTGTAGAAATCATTGCGAAATTTGCTCAGCGAATGGTCGCGGCCGCAGGGAAAAAAATCCAAATTACTTACGGCACCAATTTAGATGATGCAATCACTGGAGCTGACTTCGTAGTGAGCCAATTCCGTGTTGGTACTCAACGTGCGCGCCACAAGGATGAATTACTTGGTCGTAAGTATGGATTGATCGGCCAAGAAACTGTTGGTGTTGGAGGATTCGCGAAAGCCTTACGCACTATTCCAGTTGCCATGAATGTTGCACTACGAGTTCGTCAGCTTGCGCCTAATGCAACTTTTTTAAACTTTACCAATCCTGCAGGTTTGATTACCCAATGCTTAACTTCGAATTTTCCTGACCTGCGCATCATTGGTCTATGCAATGTTCCATGGAATACCCGTATTGAAATTGCACAGGCGATGAATACAGACTTTGCAAAAGTTGATTTCGATTATGTCGGCCTTAACCACCTATCTTGGGTTAGAGGCGTAAAGGTCGACAATCAGGATGTAAGCGCAGCGGCAATCCAAGCTTTTCGTAGCTTAGCAATTGATAAAGCTAAGCCTGGAGATTCCCCTGCATGGACCCAGAGCTCAATTGATTTATTAGGCGCAATCCCGAATTACTACCTTCTTTACTATTACGAAACCAATAACTGGATTGATTACCAAAAGACTCACGACACTCGTGCGTCTGAAGTTATCAAAATCGAAGACGAACTAATCGAAAAATTCAAAGATCAGAACCTTGTTGTTAAACCTGAAGAGTTGATGAAACGTGGAGGTGCTTATTATTCAGATTCTGCAGCTGAGTTAATGGCAGATATTCATTGTAACGCTGGGTCAACTCATATTGTTAACACTCGTAACAACGGTGCTATTCCTGGAATTCACGAAGATGCGGTCGTAGAAATTCCTGCAACAATTACTAAAAGTGGTGCTGCTGCTCGTCCTACTACTGCGCTTCGTCAAGACATTGATGCCTTAGTTCGTTCTGTAAAAGATTTTGAATTATTGACAATTGATGCCGCTCTCAATGGAAACGAAGATAGTGCCCTACGTGCGCTAATTTCTAATCCACTTGGTCCAGATATTCGCGATGCACGCGATTTATGGGCAGATCTAAAGCGTGAAAATGCCGGAATGATTGGACTCTTCAATGAGTAACTTTATCCTCGGCGTAGATGGCGGCGGTACTAAAACAGATGCAGTAATTGCTGACGAATCCGGCAAAATAATTTCTACTGCGACTAATGGTGGCGCCAACTGGGAACGAATGGGCATCGCAAAAGCTTTAGATAGTCTTGAAGAAGTTATCAAATCTGCAGCAGCCTCAGCGGATATTGCGACCTCTGATATTTCTTATGCAACCTTTGCTATCGCAGGTATCGATTGGCCAAGCGATATAGATCTTTACCAGCCAATCACTCAACGACTTGGTATCAAAAACTTCGAGATTATGAACGATTCATTTGCGGCTCTTTACGCAGGATCGAAATCACTTGAAGGCATAGTTTCGATCGCAGGCACAGGTGGTAAAACCGCTGGTATTTATGCGGGAAATAAGGTCCAATCGATGGGCATGGAACTCGGCGAAGGTGGCGGCGCAGGTCAATTAGTCGGATTGGCACTCGAATACATTGCAATGCAATTTCACGGAACTGCAGAGCCATCCGCACTTTATGAAGTTATTCCAACTGTTCTTGGCAAGTCACCCGGAATCGAATTTTTCGAAGGGGTTGCCCGAAGTGGTACTCAACTAAATGAATCTTTAGCTCCAGAGATTTTTAAGCTTTCAGACCAGAACGACGCCGGTGCACTTTATGCAGTAAAAAAGACTGCGCTGCAACATGCGAAAGATGTCTGCGGGATTGCAAAGCAACTAGGTATTCGAGATCAGGAAGTCACTGTCGTGCGTGCAGGTGGCTTGCATACCGCTGGTAATAATGCCTTTGATAAAGAATTTGAAAATTATGTAAAACGGTGTCTACCAAATGCAATTCTGATGGTCTTGGATAAAGCACCAGTGATGGGTGCGGTACTCCACTCTGTAGGAGCGCTCCGTGCCTAATAAAATTATTGAAAGATTCAAACCAAGATTTGGAACTATTGAAGTCAATATTAAAACTTCTTTTGGCGCTGTTGATGGCCCTGAAGGTTTCAAAATATCTGCTACTCGTGACAATGCCACAATTAATGCGACTATCACTTACCAAAATCCACACGTGGTTCGATATGCACTTAATCAACTTTTAGCGTTTTCCAAGAGCGCCGATTCAAAATTGGAAATTAATACTTCGCCAGACTTTCCTGTTCGAGGGGTTGTAGAAGGATTTTATGGAAAACCTTGGTCACACCAGCAACGTCTACGTGCAATTGAAAAATTCGGTGATTTCAATTTCAATACCTATTTTATTGCACCTAAAGATGTTCCGTGGCAGCGTTTTAATTGGCGCCAACCATTTAGCGAAGAATTCATTGCTCTGACTAAAGAGCTGATTGCAAAAGGATCCGAAAACGGAATCGCTGTCACCGCTTGTGTATCTCCTGGACTTTCAGTGAAATACTCAGATATTAATGATGTTAATTCAGTCGTTACCCGCTTCAAACAGCTATACGACGCTGGTTCTAGGCACTTTTCGCTCCTTTGGGATGACATTGCTTGGGAGCTTCAACATCAAGAAGATATTGATACCTTTCCTACAACTGCATCTGCGCAAGCGTGGTTTACCAATCAGGTCTGGAATGCGATGCTAAAAGTTGATAATGCAATTCAAATGACTGTATGTCCGATGCATTATTGCGGCCGTGGCAACGAACCATATCTTGTAGATATTGGACCACTCTTATCACCACGAATCAATCTGATGTGGACCGGCAGAGACATATGTTCGGGTTATTTAGATATTGCAGATGCTGTAATTTTCCAACGCAGCACGCTCCGTCCACCGCTCTATTGGGATAATTTCCCCGTTAATGATGGCAGCATGCAGAAGAATCTCTATATCGGACCAATTCGTAACCGAGAAGTTGGTCTGCAAAGATATTCAGCGGGGCTACTCGCTAACCCAATGTTGCAATTTGAAATGTCGCTCTTCCCGCTAAAAACTGTTGGAGATTATCTCTGGGATACCGAAAGTTATAACCCGGATCAATCTTGGGAATCTGCGCTAGTTCAATTAGTCAGTGACACCAAAAGTCGTGTAGCACTTCGTTCGTTTATGCGTTGCAGCATGGCGACCAACGTCGGCGGAGATCCCGCACCAGATTTACGTCAAGTATTTCGTCGCGGAGTAACTGCTTGGCGCGCAGGAGAACTTCAAAACGCAGGTGAAGAATTTATCTCTGAAGGAAAACGTATGCATGCAAATGCAAAGTTTCTGGGAAGTTCTGAATTCAAGTATCCCGAGATTTATTCTGAGATTAAACCATGGATTGAAAAATATCTTCTGGGTGCAGACGCGCTGATTGCACTTGGTGAAGCTCTCCATAAATGTACTTTCAGCCAAAGTGAGCGACGTATTCGAGGCAACGCTGAGGTAATTCAAGGTTTAGAACTCGCGGTTGATCGATACCTGGGTTCACGAAAAATAATGTTTGGCGATCAGATAGATGGCCCTATAAATGAACTTATCGCTGAATTAAGCGCCTAAAACAACTGAAATCCAGAGCTTAGCCATCGCTTCGTGACCGTGCTGAGTGGGATGAATACCGTCTTCAGCAAGCGCTGAAATTCCTTCCGTTGCCGCCAATTTTGTAAACATTTCATCGAATCTAACTAATTTGGCACCGTATTTAGCAGCCAATTTATGAACTACTTTAATTTTCGGGTCAAGATCTTCACGCCAAGTCGCCATCTCTGGACGAACATGTAACAAAAATGGTTCGCAGAGTACAAGATCTAGATCGAATTGCGATTTGGTTGAACCTAGTAAACGATCGTATCGAGATAAAAAATCTTCTACGGTTGTTGGATCGTTATCGTCGTAACGACGCCAAGTATCGTTAATTCCGATATTAATGGTTAGTCGAGTCGGGTTATTATCTAAAACATCACGCTGCCAACGAGCATCAAGGTCTATAAGACGGTGCCCACTTGTTCCGACGTTGATTACATTTTGCAACTGGCCCGATTTGACTATTTCATTGACCCAGCCATGGCCATAAGGTGGAATAGTTAAGCGATCACAATCTGTGACGCTATCGCCAATAAATACATTGCTCATATTGTCATGGTCACCTTTGAAAGTCCCATTGGCGCATCTGGATTGAAACCATTTGCGACAGATAAGTTGCGAGATAGTTCTTGCAGAATAATCGCATCTACGATTGAAGAAGTAATTTCATCTTGGCATGAAGAGCCACCAAGTTTGACTTCTCCCGCAGCTACTTCTGATCCGTTGCCAATCCAATAAATATGTTTCGTTATCTTACGAATCTTCTCTACGGCTTCTGAGATTGAATTACTCGGCATGCAACACGGCGCCAGCAAAATAACTTGGGAATCTGCATCAAGCGCTGAGATTGGACCATGTTGATAATCTGCAGTAGACATCCCGTGTACGTTAATTTTGCAAGTCTCTTGAATTTTTAGAGCCGCTTCTTTGGCATTAGGGTAGGCAAAGCCTCTGCCTAAAACCACTAATCGACGGCTTAAATCAATACTTTCAGCCTTTTTGGCAATTTCGCTACGCATTTTTAAAATGGATTCTGCTTCAGCCACTAACTTTTCCACTTCAGGCTTTTTGCCTGCCCACTTCATGACCAATAAATAGGATATTAAAAGTTGAGCTGAATACGACTTGGTAGCGGCAACCGCAATTTCAGGTCCGGCTTGAAGTGGGATATGAAAATCTGCAGTAATTGCAAGCGGAGAAGATGAATCATTCGTTATAGACACCAACTTGGCACCGGAATTCTTAGCCGCTTTTGCAAATTCAACTAGATCAGTCGACTTACCGCTCTGGCTAATTGCAACAACTAGCACCTTCTCGTAGCGCAGTTTTGAATTGTAAATAGAGACTGATGAGGGCGATGTGAGTCCGCATGGCAAACCTAATTGTGTTTCAATCAAGTACTTAAAGAAATGAGCAGCATTATCAGATGTGCCGCGCGCTAATACGAGTACTGTATGAATTTCAGAGTCTTTGATTAGAGACGCAAGCTGGTCAGATATCACTTCAGAAGAAATAATCTTTGTAAAGACATCAGATGTCTGCCCAATCTCTGATTCCATGATTTCGCCATGTTTTGTCATGTTCATATCATCTCATAAGTTGTAAAGTATGCACATGAATGTCTCTGCAAAATACTCTTTTATAAATGGGTTGTTTGCAGTAGGAGATTCAAACTCATTTTTCGATTTTATAGTTCCTGGATTTATTGACATTCACTGCCATGGCGGTGGTGGGATGTATTTTTCAGATGATGCTCCTACTGCGATTGCAGCTCATCGGCAATCCGGAACTCGGGTACAGATTGCAAGTTTGGTAACTGAAGAAATAAAAACCCTAAAAAGCCAAATTGAATATTTAAAGCGTCAAGACATTTACGGAATACACCTAGAAGGTCCTTATTTATCAAGCAAGTACTGCGGTGCTCATAATCCTAATCTTCTCAAGTTTCCAGAAATTGGCGAAATTAAGGAGCTATTAGCTGTCGGCGAAGGCGCAATTAAGATGGTCACAATTGCGCCTGAATTGCCAGGTGCAATTGAAGCAATTGAGTATCTGATTAAACGAAATGTAGTTGTTGCGATTGGTCATAGTGCAGCCAACGCTTTGGAAACCCGTAATGCAATTGTGGCTGGCGCTAAAGTTGTGACTCATTTTAATAATGCAATGGCAAAATTGGGTTCTACTGATTCCTTGTCGCAGGTTGGGTTGACTTCAGAAATTTATTTGGAACAAATTCAAGATGGTTACCATCTTTCGAAATCTGATTCCTTGTTTGTTGTAAGCAAAGCGGCAAATCGAATTGTTGCTGTTACTGATGCGATGTCTGCTGCCGGATGTTCCGATGGTGATTATAGAATTGGATCGCTACCGGTAACAGTTAAAAACAAAGTCGCAAAATTGACAGGTACTGAAACCCTGGCTGGAAGCACTCTTACCATGTTGGATGCTTTTTATAATTACATACCTATTGTTGGTTTTGAGCAAGCCGTTTCATTTACTTCCTTAAATCCTGCAAAAGTCATAAATATAAATCCGTATTCAGGGTATATCGGAATCAAAGATCGTGAGGTTACATTTCTGTGATTGCTGTGGATCTCGGTCAATCTGGATGCCGTATAAGTATAGAAGGAACAATAACGACAACCTCACGAGGTAAATTAGCAGGTGAAAGCGTTGTGGATGCCTTGGCAGCTAACTTTAAAGATTTGAACGCTAGATCAGAATTGGTATCTCTTAGCCTTACCGGTTTATTTGGTGAAGTGGGAGATGTCAAACCTTTTTTAACTCTATGTGTAAAGCACTTTGGAGCTAAAGAGGTCGCGGTAATTGATGATGGATTAGCTAGTTTGGCTGGCGCACTATCTGGACAACCAGGAGTTGCTCTTACTCTCGGCGGCGGTGTTGTAGCAGTCGGCGGAAACGGCGAAAAGCTCTCGCATTCAGATGGTTTGGGTAGCCACTTTGGTGATGAAGGTGGTGGGTTCTGGCTTGGTTCCCGAGGTTTAACTAGAGCAATTGCATCCAGAGACGGTCGCGACAACCAAGAAGATTTACTTGAATTATTTGCAGATGAAATGGCGCAGTTTGATCAATTGGAATCTAAGAATGGCGCTGAGGCAAGCACACTTGCTATTTCATGCGCAAAAAAAGTACTTGAATCCAACAACGCTGTTCTTGAAAATATCGCTGCGCAAGGCGCTACATACTTAGCAAAAACAATCTGCTCTGCCTGGAAAAAAATCGGCGATTTGAATTCGCCATTTAAGATAACAATCTCTGGCGGACTTTCCAAAAATGACAAGTATCGCCAACTTATTTTTAAAGAAGTTTCTGCTCTCGGTGCGAAGGCAGATTTAATTGCGCCAGCCGGAGATAATCTGGATGGCGCAATTTGGATTGCAAATAATTACAAGCAAGACATTAAGCCGATGCTTGGTTGGGCTAGAGCTTAGGCTTTTTCTTTATTGCGGGTCGCAGCCAGGCTGGTGACAGCTGTAACGGTCAAGATTCCAACAATTGTCAGAAGGCTAGCTTCAATGGAGATTTCCATTAGGTGGACGCCTGCGATTTCATGAATTCCAACTTGATGGAAACCTTCGATAAAGAGCTTAATGCCGATAAAACCAAGAACTACTGAGAGACCCTTTGATAGGTAAATCAACCGTTCCAAAAGTTCTTCAAGCAAGAAGTAGAGCTGACGTAAGCCCATTAACGCAAATATATTTGCGGTGATAACTACATATGGGTCTTGAGTTAGCCCAAAAATCGCTGGGATTGAATCGAATGCAAATAAGAGATCTGTGACTCCAAGAGCAAATAACGCGATTGTGAAGTTCTTTAGACCCTTGCTACGTAAAAAGGTGAGAATTCTGCCCTCATGCCACTCTTCCTCTTTTGATTCGAATGCCAAAGTCCAAGCTGTGTAGATCAAAAATGCGCCGAAGAAGAAGAATATCCAGCCAAATCTCTCAATCAAAGTCACTCCGGCAGAAATCATTACTGCTCTTAACACAATAGCGAAGAGAATTCCTATTAAGAGAACTAGGTGCTGCTTCTCCTTCTCGATTTTCAGTTTTGTCAAAATTAAAATGAATACGAAAATATTGTCTACAGAGAGCGCATATTCGGTCAACCAGCCCGCGAAGAACTCTTTCTGCATTTGTTCCGAGCCCCAACCAGGAAGTAAAAACCCGAAAACAATTGCCGCGCTGACATAAACAACTGTCCACAGAGCTGCTTCCAACACGGTCGTTTTCTTATTTCGTCGAGCAATGGCTGCGATTAAATCTATAGTTGCAAAAATAACCAATGCACCAATTGTGTATGTCCATTCGGAACTTGAAATCAACGGAAATGCCCTCTTTCATTTATTGATCGAACTGCACGTAAACCATCACTTGGCCATATTGAAAAGGAAGAAATCGAGCAAGGGCTGATATCAACATGGAAGAGCGAGTTTGGATTACCCTCTAGAACAATACTAGCCAACTGCTTAATTACACCATTATGCGTAACCACCACGACTTTTTGACCTGGATATCTCTCTGCAAGAGCATCAAATGCAGGCTCAATTCGAGCAGCTAAGTCATCATACGACTCACCACCTGGTGGCGTGAAGGCGCTAGATGAAATCCAAGAGATGTAGTCATCTGGCCACTTCTCTTTAACTTCCTGGATTGAGAGTCCGTCCCACTCTCCAAAATTGCACTCATACCAAGCTTCATCAAAGATAGGAGTCAATCCGGTTGTTTTGGATATTTCTTCGGCAGTGTCTCGTGTTCGTTGCAGTGGCGATGCAATGAGTACATCTGGTTGGATCTTTGCAATCTCTGTAGCAACTTTACGAGCTTGTTCGCGACCTTCATCTGTTAAAGGCGGATTCAATTTACCTACACCAGAAAACTTACGATCTGGAGTCAAAATTGTTTCGCCATGGCGAACCATATAAATAAAAGTAGGAACTTCTGGTTGACGTAGTCGATCAGTCAATCTATTGGCAGGAACAACTGGCTTGTAACCATCGACTCGTTCATCTAAAGCCTTATTTGCAAGTCGGTCAGCATGCGCGTTTTCTTCACGAGGAATCCATCGGTAAGAAACAAGCGAACCATCATGAGCTTGTTTTGCATCCTTTGCCAAGTTGCGCATACCTTCATTTTTGATTTGCCATCGCCCGGACATCTGTTCGACAACAAGCTTTGAATCCATCGCCACTTCAATACGCGCAGTTGGATCTAACTTATTTACATAATGGAGCGCTGCAATAAGACCGCTGTACTCAGCCACATTGTTAGTCGCCGTACCTATAAATTCATAAAGTTCTGCAATTACTTTGCCATGTTCAGAAACTGTAGCTCCGTATGCTGCTGGACCTGGATTTCCACGCGAACCACCATCAGCGGTTACTTGAAAGGTACGACTCATCCACGCACCAAAATGCGACGGCACTCTTCACAACGAGCAACCTCTTCCGCAGGAAGGGCATTTAACTTACTCAAATCACCTGCGTTGATTGCAAGATTACAACCCGTGCACTGACCGTTCTTTAATTGCGCTGCGCCAAATTTCTCATATAAATCTGCAATTGCCTTATCAATTTGAGGAAATAGCTCTGCCCGAAAGGCGATTGCAGCATCTAATTCGCGATTAATCTCAGCCAGCGCCGCATCCTTCTCGACTGCAGCTTCAGCAACTTTCTCTGCAAAATGTTTCTCTTTATCGCTCAAGGATTTGATACGTTCTTTAATCTCATCGGCACGCATCATTACTTCTAATTCGATTTCCTCTAACTCTGCACGACGAGCGTTTAGTGAAACAATTTCGTGTTGCAACTGTTCTAACTCTTTTGGTGTTCCCTGACCAGCATTTAGACGAGTTTCGTCTTTTTCGATGCGCTTTACAACTTGTTCGACATCGGTTTCTGCACGATTTATTTCGCTACTCAAATCGCTCAGTTCAGTCTCAGCTGCAATTCTTAAATCTCGGTTTGTTTCAAATTCAATCGTTAAATCTCTATGAAGTGCTGCAGCCGGCAAAGTCTTTGCCTTTTGTTTAAGCGAAGCGGCTTGTAGATCTAATTCGGCAAGGCGCAATACTTTGAGCTGATCTTCAAGCTTTGCTTGCACTTTAGAGCCTTCTTTCGCTTATGGAATTTTGCTTCCGCAATTCTATCTACTCTTGACCACCCCAATACACTTTAACAATGATTGATGTGACCCTTTCTAGGCTCTTTCGCCAAATGGCATGGGCTAATAATCGAGTATTTACTAAGCTTTCCGAGCTGCCAGAAGAAGCGCTCTCTTTTTCAGCATGGAATCCAGAGTGGACCGTTGGGAAAATTGCTAATCACATTGTGATTGCACAAGGTCGCTTCATCTCGCGACTTCAGAAAGAAGATCCTTATACCGAATCAGAATTCTCTTCAACTTCTGCGGGAATGAGAGAGCTCGCTGCAAAATCAGCTGAGAACGATAAGAAGCTCGCTACTTTTATTGATCAACCTGATGAGATGCTCACCTTTATTAGATATGGCGAAACAGTTTCTTATTTAACTTCTTCAGTATTGGCGCAGATAATTAGTCACAGCATCGAACACCGTGCACAAATTGCTGACATCCTTGCAGTAAATAATATGGATGTAATTAATCTGGATGATTTAGATTTTTGGGCTTTCGAAAGATCTGAACGCGCCTGACCAAATTGCTAATGCGATGACTGGTAAAGCTGCGAATACGCACAGCCATCCGTAAGTTAATGAACCAATAATTACTCCAGCTGTAGCGCCTCCTGCTGCGCCAGCCAAGTTCATAACCAGATCGCTTGCACCTTGTGAAGAAGTTTTAAGAGTTGGATCAACCGTTGAGCTCAAAAGCGCTGAACCGGCGATCAAAGTAAACGACCAACCAAGCCCTAGTAAGAATAAGCCAAGACCTAAACGTGGCACATCATCTGCCGCCGCAGTTCCAGAGACAATGCAAGATGCAAGCAAGACTAATAAGCCAATCTGAATTGTCTTAATTCGACCAATTCGATCGCTGATACTTCCAACAACCGGTGAAAAGGCATACATTCCAATTACATGAACACTGATTACTAAACCGATTATTTTTAATGAAACATCTACATGAGCCATATGTACTGGGGTCATAACCATCACTGAAACCATAGCCACATGGCCAATCGCAATTGAGAGAATTGCAAATAACGCAATTGGCTTATGCCAAATATGAGAAAGCGCCTCTCTAACATGTTTTTTACCTGCTACGTAGCTCTTACCTTCACCCAGCGCAGTTAAGTAAGGGTCTGGTTTCAAAAAGAAGAAAATTAATAGAGAAGCAAATGTTAATGTTGTGGCAGAGATCAAATAGGGACCAACAAGTCTTGGCATTCCAAAGTATTCCGCTAAATTTCCCGCAGGTTGCATCAAATTTGGGCCTGTCACTGCACCTACTGTTGAACCCCAAACAACAAACGATAATTGCTTTGCGCGATGTGCCTCTTCGACTAAATCAATCGCTGCAAATCGAGCTTGATAAGCAGATGCGCTGGCAGACCCGACCAAGAATGAACCAGTTAGCATTAAGTAAATATTCGAATGAATTCCACCGAGAATCGCTAATACTGACCCAATTACACCTGCTGCATATCCAAATGAAAGCGCTGTTCTACGTCCACCATGAGAGGTAAGGCGAGCCAATGGCAGAGCAAGTGCTGCCGCACCAAGCACTGAGAAAGTTTGCGCAAGTCCTGCGAGCTCTTCTGATCCGGTAATTGATGCAACTAATAAAGAGCCTGCTGCCACAGTTCCTGCTGTACCTACACCTGCGCCAATTTGCGCTGCGGTAAGCGTCTTTAAAGTTTTTCTTTGAAGCTGCGCATGAATCGACATGCGGTTACTTTAACTTGCTGATTGCCTCTTTTGCCATTGATTGCAAGAGTTTTTCATCAACTTTCCAATCAACAGGCACACGTACCGTCTTTTTAAGTACTTCATAATCTTTGAGTTTTGGCGCTAATTTTTCCAGAATCTTGGTGTCAAAAGGTGCAAGCAAAATGTGATTAGTTGAAATTGAGACACCAAAAATATATTTATCTTCATATTTCAACATGGGTTGATTCCAGGAAATTACTAATTCTGTCTTTGGGTACTTGCTTTGTATGGCTTTAAATATTGCTTTTACTGTTTTCTTTTTAGTGGCATCTTCGTTTTTCAGAAACTCATCCATGGTGCTGAAACGTTTGGAAGATTTCGACCCTCGGCTATACATAACTAAGGCATTCGCATGAGCCTGGCTAAAACCATGCTCTTCTTTCAAATATGCAATCTGTTCCGGGTATTTCCAGTCCTTAATATCTTTCATGACTTGAAACCAGTACTTCATAGGCTGGCCATGCTTCTTTTCAATCTTCGGAAAGAACGATTCTCTATCAGGATTGTGCGCCACAGGGTTACTCTACGTCTATGGATTTTGCTTATCTAGCCATCGCTGCTCTCATTTTTCTTGGTCTTATCTACATAATTCGTTCACTTCGGGCGCTACACATTAAAGTTGGAAAACAGACAGATCGCTTGGCAACTGCTACACAGAAATTGACTGCTGAATCTAGAAACTCTTCAATTCAGGACTATCGCCAGCTAGAAGCGTTTGTTCAATTAAATTCATTACTTAAATTCACTGCCCCACTGCCTTCAACTCGTGGATGGGCGGGATCACCAGATTTACTGCTAACTCTTGCTCATACAGTTCGGACATTTAAGCCGAAGTTAGTTGTAGAGCTGGGCTCAGGAGTTTCAACTGTTGTGATGGCTAAAGCTGGCGCAAAGAAAATCATTAGTTTTGATGGTTCTGAAGAATTTGCTCGCGGGACCCGTAACCTTCTTGAGGCACACGGTGCTCGCGGCGTAGAAGTTCGCGTTACCAAACTCGCACCTTTTAAGGGTTCAAGTGGTTGGTATGACCCAAGCGCATTTGAAGACTTAAAGAAGATTGATCTATTGGTGATTGACGGACCTCAAGGTGGCGATGATTCAAATGCTCGCTACCCTGCTTTAGATGTCCTACTGAGTAAGTTATCGCCAAAAGCAATCATTATTCTCGACGATGTAAAGCGTGCAGGAGAGCGAAAGTTAGCGGAGGATTTTGCAGCTGCGCTTCCTAAGCATTCTTTAGATATTCTCGATCACGAAAAAGGCACCGCGGTAATTCGCCCAAAATAAAGTTACTTTTGCAGATATGTTTTTAGTATTTCTACAGCAAGAACTCTTTCATACATTGTTGAATGATGTTTTAGCAGAACCACATTTGCTTTTCGTTTTATCCAGCCATCATTTTCAGGTTTTGATCCCGGTAGGGCTGATTTATAAACAATCCATTCACCAATTTGAACTTGAATCGCAATAGGTAAGTTTCTTGAGATCCCAATATCGGTGGCTAGTTTTCCTATGGCTAGCGCCTCCTCATTGCTTAACGAGATTAATTTGGTGCTCAGCTCGTGCTCCAAAAGCTCTGCATTTTGGAAATTCCCCGTCGTTACCATTTCCAAATTCTATTCCGTCAGTAAAATAATGTATGCTCAAAATTCAATGTATTACCTTTGACTGTGAGAAACCTTCTATTCCTGCAAAATTCTGGAGTGAAGCGCTGGGTTGGCCGATTACAATTTCGAACGATGAGGAGGTTGTTGTTGAGAATCCAACGGGTGAAAGTGATCTACTTTTTCTAAAAAATCCTGATAAGCGAGTTGTTAAAAATAGGGTCCATCTGGATATCCGACCAGATAATCAAGAATTAGAAGTCGCTAGACTTGAAAAATTGGGTGCTCGCAGAATTGAAATTGGTCAAAGCGCAGACCCAAGAACTTCATGGGTTGTTATGGAAGATCCAGAAGGTAATCTATTTTGTGTTCTTCGATCCTCGACAGAAGGCATGAATCCATACGAGTTAAGTACATGACCAAAAAACAAAAGAAAATTTGCGCAGTCACTCGTGGTGAAGTGGACTTAAGTAAATATGAAAAAGTTGATGGTGTCTGGAAAGAACTAGGGTTGGCAGCTCCAGCTCGTCGCGCATTAGTGAATAACAAGATTCTCAAATTATCGGACTTTAAAAAGTTTTCTTTTGATGAAGTTGCAGATTTTCATGGAATGGGGCCAAACGCTTTAGCTGTCCTTAAAAAAGCCAAGGCACCTTTTAAAAAATGAAATTTAAAACTGATAGATTGATTTGCCAATCGCTTTCGCTTGCAGAATACGCAGAATTTGAAGCAGGTCGTGAACCTAAATGGGATGGATTTAGCAATCCATATAAGCATTTAGTTGAAGGACCGAGTCCTCTCGTGCACCGCATTCCACGTGTGAAAAAGGATCCATCTTTTGCTGAGATTGGATTAGTTCTAGCTATAATAGATGGGGAAATTATTGGATCTGCCGGTTTCCATGATTTTCCGGATGAAAACGGAATGATTGAAATCGGCTTTGGAATTGTGCCTGATAAACAACGACAAGGCTATGGTTTAGAACTACTTCATGGCATGTGGAAAGAAATTTCAAAACGTTCAGATGTGAAGATCCTTCGCTATACGGTGTCGCCCGATAATGAGGCATCAATGCACATCATTAAGAAACTTGGTTTTGATTTAGTTGGCGAGCAAATTGATGAAGAAGATGGTTTAGAGCTGATTTACGAAATGCCTATCTCTGATTATTTGCGCATCTTCTAATTTGTCTAACGAAGATAAGCGCGAAGTTCAACTCGACGGTTGCAGCAAAGTGAACCCTGGATAGCCAATTCCTTTGCCTGTTCATCAGATTCTGCATCAATGATCCAGAATCCACTATAAGAATCAGTTCCGGTAAATAGCGAAGCTTGCTCAACTAAACCTTTGTTATTTCGGTTGTCAATCAATGTCGCGCCACTTGCCTGCTGAATGCCGACCGCCATCACCCAGTGACCATTGTTCTGCAACTTCTCATTGAACGCATCAATTTGTTTCATTTCATCTGCGTTTGCAGGATTGCCTGGTCCGTCAATCACAAAGATTATGTAACGCGGCATTTAGAGCCCTTCCTTTTTACGAAATACAGCGACTAGCGCATTTGCATGCCCGTGTCCCATTTCAAACTTTTCTTTTAAGTGAGCGACTTGTTCCATATGAGCGAGCTTTGAAACCTTTTTTAGTTCTTTCATCCAATGTTCAATTGGCTTGCCATATTTGTTTTCAATTGAAGGGAAATAAGAGGCAGGACCCGTTACTTTCTTTGCAGCCATATCCAAAGCATAAATGCTGCTGTTACTCTCCCGCTATGGCTAGAGTAAATACTTATCTTAATTTTCCAGGTAACACTGAAGAGGCGTTCAATTTCTACAAAAATGTATTCGGTACTGAATTCATTAGCGTCACACGCATGAAAGATATGCCTCGTCCTGAAGGCGCACCAACACTTTCTGAAGAAGATGCCAACAAGATTATGAACGTTCAATTACCAATTACTAACGGCCACGTGATCATGGCTACAGATGCCCTTGAATCATTGGGCCACAAAGTTAATGTCGGAAATAACGTGACGATTTCACTTGATTTAGATTCAAAAGACGAAGCTGAAAAAATCTATAACCAGCTTCTCGTGAATTCTCCAGAGAATTCTGGTCCCCTAGCTCCAATGCCATGGGGTGCGATGTGGGGTTCATGCCAGGATCAATACGGAATTCGTTGGATGGTTTCGAGCGTACTTTAATTATGGAACTTACAACTTGCCTCTGGTTTGATGGTCGTGCACGTGAAGCGGCTGTTTTCTACACCAGCATCTTTCCTGATAGTGAAATAGCAGATCATTGGTTAGCTCCAACTGATACACCTGGTAATAAACAAGGCGAAGAAGTTGTTGTAAATTTCAAAATATTCGGGCAAAACTTCATCGGACTTAATGGTGGTCCGATTTTTCCTCACACTGAAGCAATCTCATTTCAAATTCCATGTGCTGATCAAAATGAAATCGATAAGTACTGGGAATTACTTATTAAAGACGGTGGCCAAGAGAGCCAATGCGGTTGGTGTAAAGATAAGTTCGGTGTTTCTTGGCAGGTGACATCACCCGAGATGATGCAGTACTTAGGTGGATCTGATTCGGAAGGCGCTCAACGCGCTACACAGGCAATGCTTCAGATGAAGAAGATTGATTTAGCAGCAATGAAAAAAGCTTACTTCGAAAAGTAAGCCTGGATTAAATAAACGTGGGCGGTGAGGGTTTCGTCTTTCCTTTTTGAATAACTTTCTCGCAACCTACAGGCGAAGCCTTCTTGTTCTTGAACCACCTCCTGCTCTAGAGGATATGGCAGACAAATCAAGAAAATTTGCTAATCCTTCTTTGGAAGTTTAATTGTTACCCGTAGAGGATCACCTTCGTTGCCTGTTTGAAATACCGCTCTCTTTTGCTCTTCTTTTATTTGAGTTGCTTCATGAGCCTGTGGGTGGAAAATCTCATCAAAGACTCCAAAGGCACCGCTGGCGTTGCCAGTCCCTTTGGGGGTGATTTTCCACCATCCTTTTTTGAATAAGGCCATGCCTCAATAGTAGTCTTTGAAAATGTTTGGACGCCAGGGTGAATACGCTTCACAATTCAATCAGAAGTACACACAAGAAGAAGAGTCCCAATTCAAAGAGGAGTTTTCAAAGATCACCCTGAATTTTGTGGAAGCCAAGAAAGCAGGATTGCCACCAAACGACCCATCAGTCCAGGCGCTTGTTCAGCAACACTTTGACTTCATTTGCAAATTTTGGAAACCAAACAAAGAGGCATACAAGAGCCTGGCAATGACATACATTCTTCCTACGACTTACAAAGATTCATACGAGGATATTGAACAAGGTCTTGGAAAATATACTTATGATGCCGTAGTCATATGGGCAAATAGCAATCTCTAATTGAGGTTAATTTATAACTTCCGTTGCATATTCAGATACTTTCATCATTTGCTCCTATAACTAAGGAGACAAGAAGTTCTGATATTGGATATAAGCGGTTTGGCAGATATATCCAAAATCAAGGTTTTAGATACACATCCAAATTTTGGATATATATCTGGGATATACCTGTTTTTGTGGGCGGTGAGGGTTTCGAACCCCCGACATCTTCGGTGTAAACGAAGCGCTCTACCGCTGAGCTAACCACCCGTTTGTTGCGTGCGAAATAGTAACCAATCCGAAGGAATATTGGAAATTGAGCGAGATAATTGCGAACTAAAGGGCTACGAGCGCGGCTTTGTAATCCTCGATATTGCGAGCTTCACCCATTGTATTAATTACTCTCCAACGCAAAACACCACTCTTATCAATTAAGAAAGAGCCGCGAGTTGCGCATCCGCGATCTTCATTGAAAACACCGTACGCCTTGGATACGGCGCCATGTGGCCAAAAATCTGAAAGTACTGGGAATTTGTATCCTTCTTGAATCGCGAATGCTTTATTTGAATACATTGGATCGCAAGAGATTGCTAAGAGTTGCACTTCATCATTTTGAAAAGGCTTTAAATCATCACGCATCGCACAGAGTTCTCCTGTACAAATTCCAGAGAATGCGAATGGATAGAAAAGAAGTAACACATTTTTCTGCCCGCGGAATGATGAGAGCTTCACCATCTGTCCGTTGTTATCAATCACTTCAAAATCTGGAGCTTCGCTTCCAATGTTTGTCACTTCTTCGCCTTTCGGTGAACTATTTTTGTTGCGCTCCAATTTGGTGCAACCGCAATTGTAGATGTTTGGCTTAAGCCGGCAGTATTAGCTGCATCTTGAATGTCGCTAGGCTCGACGTGGCCTTCTCTTCCGACCTTTGGAGTTAATACCCAAATTGGTCCGGTCTCAGATAAAAAGGTAAGTGCATCCACTAATTCATCTGTGAGATCACCATCATCTTCTCGAAACCAAATTAAAACTGCATCGACTACTTCGTTAGTCGTGTCCTCTATTAATGGTTCACCAATTAGTTCTGTAATCTGCTTACGCAAATCCTCGTCGCTGTCAGGACCATGTCCGACCTCGAGAACCAATTGACCTTTCTCAAAACCCATCCGCGATGGCATGGGAGAAGTCCACCCGAGAGAGCACCTGTGGCGCAAGTCAAAATGCGATATTTCTTCTCAGTAATTAGCGTTTTGGCCTTTATCGCGGAAAGATATGCCCCATGAGCGAAACTTTTGAGGCGCCAGAGCAGTACATCGAAAATTTAGTTGATACCGATCCATCCGAAACTAATGAATGGCTCCAATCTCTAGATGCCACTCTTAAGAATGCCGGACCGGTCCGAGCAAAGTACATTCTAAATAGTCTCTTAAAACATGCACATGAAAAGAATGTGCCAATTAGCTCGATTCGAAATACCGATTACATCAACACCATCTCACCCGAGCGCGAACCTGCCTTCCCTGGTGATGAAGATATTGAGCGTCGAATTCGCGCTGCAATTCGTTGGAATGCGGCGATGTTGGTTCATCGTGCGCAACGTCCAGGCGTTGGCGTCGGCGGACATATCTCAACTTATGCATCATCTGCTGCGCTTTATGAAGTTGGCTTTAACCACTTCTTCCGCGGTCAAGATCATCCAGGCGGTGGAGATCAAATTTTCTTCCAAGGCCATGCAAGCCCAGGTATGTATGCACGTGCCTTTGTTGAAGGTCGCTTTAGCGAAAGTCAATTAGATGGTTTCCGTCAGGAACTTTCACACGAAGGTGGCGGATTATCTTCATATCCTCATCCACGTTTGATGCCAGACTTCTGGCAGTTCCCAACAGTTTCAATGGGACTTGGTCCAATCAATGCGATTTATCAAGCGCGTTTTAATCGCTACCTACATAACCGTGGAATAAAAGACACCAGCCAACAACATGTTTGGGCATTTCTGGGCGATGGCGAAACTGATGAAGTTGAATCTTTGGGTGCTTTGAGTCTCGCTTCCCGTGAAGGTTTAGATAATTTAACTTTCGTAATTAACTGCAACTTACAGCGCCTTGATGGTCCAGTTCGCGGTAACGGAAAGATTATTCAAGAGCTTGAATCCATATTCGGTGGAGCAGGTTGGAATGTAATTAAAGTTATTTGGGGACGCGGTTGGGATGAACTGCTTTCGCAAGATAAAGAAGGTGCACTCGTTCAGTTGATGAACAACACCCCTGATGGCGATTATCAAACATATAAGACCGAAGATGGAAAGTTTGTTCGGGAAAACTTCTTTGGTCGCGATCCACGTACCGCTGCAATGGTTGCAAATTGGTCAGATGAAAAGATCTGGTCATTACAACGCGGTGGCCATGATTACCGCAAGATGTTCGCGGCATATCAAGCAGCGATGACCCAGAAGAATGGTCGCCCAACAGTTATTTTGGCAAAGACCATTAAGGGTTGGACTCTTGGTTCTCATTTTGAGGGCCGCAATGCAACGCACCAGATGAAGAAGATGACTCTTGAAGACATCAAGGCCTTCCGCGACACATTGCATCTTCCAATTCCTGATGATCAGTTAGCGGATAAATATCTACCGCCTTATTTCAAATTCGATGAAGGTTCGCCAGAACATAAGTACCTTATGGAACGTCGCGCTGCTCTTGGTGGTTCAATCCCATCACGTCGCAAGGAATCACGCCCACTTCAATTACCTGCTGACGAAGCTTATGAATCAGTCAAACGCGGTTCAGGTCAGCAAGAAGTTGCTACCACAATGGCATTTGTCCGTTTGCTTAAGGATTTAGTTAAGGATCCAGGAATTGGTTCTCGCATCGTTCCTATCATCCCTGATGAGGCTCGAACATTCGGAATGGACTCATTGTTCCCAACAATGAAGATTTACAACCCAAATGGCCAGAAATACATTTCAGTAGACCGTGAATTAATGCTCTCTTACAAAGAAGCGCCTACTGGTGTAATTCTTCACGAAGGTATTAACGAAGCGGGATCTACCGCATCATTTACTGCAGTTGGTTCTTCATATTCAACACATAACGAACCAATGATTCCGATTTATATCTTCTACTCAATGTTTGGTTTCCAGCGAACAGGTGATGCTTTCTGGGCTGCGGCCGATCAAATGACTCGAGGATTTATCCTTGGTGCAACTGCCGGTCGTACAACTCTTAACGGTGAAGGTCTTCAACACGAAGATGGTCATTCACAATTATTGGCCGCAACCAACCCAGCAATCGTTTCTTACGATCCTGCGTATGGTTACGAAATTGGCCACATTGTTAAAGATGGACTTCGTCGCATGTATGGCGAAAATAGTGAAAACGTTATGTATTACTTAACTGTCTACAACGAGCCATACGCACAACCTGCAGAACCAGAGAACGTTGATGTTGATGGAATTTTGAAGGGCTTGTATCTATTAAAAGATGCAAATGGACGTAAGCGCCGCTCTAATATTCTCGCTTCAGGTGTTGCAGTAAATGCAGCGCTAAAGGCTCAAGAGCTCCTTGCAAAAGATTGGGATGTCAACGCTGCAGTCTGGTCGGTTACATCTTGGAACGAACTTCGCCGTAATGGTCTCGCAGTTGACCGTCACAATCTGCTAAATCCTCGAGATAAGCAGAGCGCATATGTCACCAAGAAATTGGCTGATGCAAAGGGACCTGTAGTTGCAGTAAGCGATTACATGCGAGCAGTTCAGGATCAAATTCAACCTTGGGTTACACAACCTTTCGTATCTCTAGGAACAGATGGCTTCGGTTTGTCAGATACTCGCGGTGCGCTTCGTCGCCACTTCAAAGTAGATGCCGAATCAATCGTCGTAGCGACCTTGTCAGAACTTGCAAAGGCAGGAGAAATTAAAGAATCTCTTGTTCAGCAGGCGGTAGACAAGTATCGTTTGGCCGATATCAGCGCCGCTGATCCAGGAAATACGGAAGGCTCCGGTTGATCAATCGAATCCCTGCCAGCGACATCTCCCCGACCATCTGGTTCGGTGGTGAGTTTGTTCCTGTTAAGACGATTCCGTTTGAACGCTTTAAAGTAGAAGCAACAGTAATTCGTGAAGGCCATGATGCTTTCGGAGCACAAGCTGTAGTTTTAGACTCTAAAGGCACTGAAGTTTGCCGTTCGGTCATGTACGAAAACGCGCCTGGAACAAATCGCTATGAAACTTGGGTTAATACAAATGGGCTTGGCGAATTTACCTTTCACATCGAAACTTATGATCACCCATTTCTAACTTGGGAACATGATGGTGAAATCAAAATAGCTGCAAATATTGATTCGGATTTAATGTGCGAAATTGGGGCACGACTATTTGAAGAGGCTATTGAATCCGACAAGAACGCAAAAAATCTATTACAACCATTAATTAAGCAGCTACGTGATAGCAAAGTTGATGCCGGAACTAGATTTTCTTGGGCAACAATCCCTGAAGTTCGAGATTACTTTCACAATAATCCGCTAAAGAAATTGGTTTCGAAATCAGATTCATATCCCGTTAGATCAGATCGAGATCGCGCGCTAGTAGGCGCTTGGTATGAGTTCTTCCCGCGCTCAGAAGGCGGCAACTTTAAAGCGGCGGTAAAGCGACTTGCAGGCGTCAAAGAGATGGGATTTGATGTTTTATATCTTCCGCCAGTTCATCCAATCGGTGTGCAATTTCGCAAAGGTCCAAATAACACTTTAACTCCTGGTCCGAATGATCCTGGTGTGCCTTGGGCTATCGGTAGCAAAGATGGCGGCCACGACACAATTAATCCTGAACTTGGCACCATGAAAGATTTTGAAGATTTCGTTAAAGAGGCACAGAAGTTAAATATTGAAATTGCAATGGATTTCGCCCTTCAAGCAAGCCCAGATCATCCATGGGTAAAGAGTAATCCCGAGTGGTTTAGCCACCGACCTGATGGATCTATTGCTTATGCAGAAAACCCACCTAAGAAATATCAAGATATTTATCCGATCAACTTTGATCAGGACTACCAAGGAATTCGAAACGAATCACTTCGAATCTTACGTTTATGGATTTCTAAGGGCGTAAAGATATTTCGCGTAGATAACCCACATACAAAGCCAGTTCACTTCTGGCAGGATGTAATGGCAACGATTTATGCAGAGCATCCAGAAGTAATTTTCTTAGCTGAAGCATTTACAAAACCAGCGATGATGCACGCACTTGGCAAAGCTGGTTTCCAGCAGTCTTACACATATTTCACCTGGCGAACCAGTAAAGAAGAGTTAACCTCTTACGGAAATGAAGTTGCACACCACACAAGTGCTTTCTTCCGTCCAAACTTCTGGGTTAACACTCCAGATATATTGCCGTATCACTTGCAAAGCGGTAACCCTGCAATGTTTGCACTGCGTGCTGTCTTGGCTTCAACATTGACTCCATCATGGGGAATGTATGCCGGCTACGAACTTTATGAATCAAAACCTCTTGCAGAGGGCAAAGAAGAGTATTGGGAATCAGAGAAGTATCAGATTCGAACTCGTGATTGGGAAGGTGCTGCGAAGAAGGGTTTAACGCTTGCGCCATTTATCGCTCAGTTAAATCAGATCCGTAAGGAAAATGTAGCGCTACAGCGTTTACGTAATCTTCACTTCCATCACACAGATAGAGGTGCAATTCTTGCCTACTCAAAGCGCGAAGGTAACAATTTAATTCTCGTAGTTGTAAATCTTGATCCAACTTACGTACAAGAGACAACCGTGCATTGGAATATGCACGCTTTAGGCTTAAATCAGGAGCCTTTTAAAGTTACCGATTTATTAGATGGAAATATCCATCACTGGTCGGCACATACTTTTGTACGCTTGCAACCAAGTCGTCCGGTAGGAAAAGTCGCACATATAGTCCGAGTGGAGCTCTAATGGCCGCCTCATTTCTAAATCCAAACTCATCAATCGGAGAGATGGATCTACACCTTTTCAATGAAGGTCGCCATGAGAAGTTATGGGAAGCGTTAGGTTCCCAAGTAATCCGCGATACGAGCGGTAATTTAATAGGAACAGCGTTTAGCGTTTGGGCGCCAAACGCATCTGCAGTTTCGTTAATTCACGATAATAATTATTGGGATAAATCCACCAATCCAATGGTGAAGATTGGTAACTCAGGTATTTGGGAAACATTCTTGCCTGATGTTGGTCCTGGTCTTAAATATAAATATGCAGTTTGCTCCTCATGGGGACAATGGGTTGATCACGCCGATCCAATGGCGCGCCAATGCGAACTTCCGCCAAGTACTGCTTCAATTGTTAATGAATCAAATTACTCTTGGAATGACAAGAAATGGATGGATGCGCGCAAGTCTTACGAATCGTGGCGCTCTCCTGTTTCGGTTTATGAAGTTCATTTAGGTTCCTGGCGCATAGGTCTTACCTATCAACAAATGGCAGTTGAGTTAATTGATTACGTAAAAGAACAAGGTTTTACACACGTTGAATTCTTGCCAGTTACTGAACATCCATATGCACCCTCTTGGGGTTATCAAGTAACAGGTTTCTTTGCACCAACCTCACGTTTTGGTTCTCCCGATGATTTCCGATACTTAGTGGATAAGTTGCATGAAGCAGGAATCGGTGTAATCCTCGATTGGGTTCCTGCACATTTTCCGAAAGATGAATGGGCGCTAGCTAAATTTGATGGCACCGCACTCTATGAGCATGCCGATCCTCGCCAAGGCGAACACCCTGATTGGGGCACTCTGGTATTCAATTTTGGCCGTAACGAGGTCCGTAATTTCTTAGTAGCCAGCGCGCTTTATTGGCTAGATGAGTTCCATATTGATGGACTTCGCGTTGATGCAGTAGCTTCGATGCTCTATTTGGATTACTCACGCAAAGAGGGCGAATGGATTCCAAACCAATTTGGAGGCCGTGAAAATTTAGAAGCAGTTGAATTCCTAAAAGAAGCAACTTCAACTGCATACAAACATCATCCAGGAATTATGATGATTGCCGAAGAATCAACCGCATGGCCTGGCGTTACAAAAGATACTGGTTTTGGTGGCTTAGGTTTCGGTTATAAGTGGAACATGGGTTGGATGCATGACACTTTGCAATATCTATCCCACGAACCAATACATCGAATGTATCACCATAATGAAATCACCTTCTCAATTCTTTATGCGTGGAGCGAAAACTTCATGTTGCCACTTTCACACGATGAAGTTGTGCACGGGAAAGGTTCATTAGTAAATAAATTTCCCGGAGATCGCTGGCAAAAGTTGGCACAACTTCGTGCGCTATATGGATACATGTGGTCGCACCCAGGCAAGAAGTTGCTCTTCATGGGTTCCGAGTTTGCTCAGAACGAGGAATGGAACGCAGAAGCTGGTCTCCAATGGTACTTAACTGAATTTGATGAACATAAAGGTGTTCAGAAAGTTATCTCTGATATTAATGCAAAATACAAAGCGACCGCTGCGCTTTGGCAACGCGATAATTTTGCAGAAGGTTTCCAATGGCTAGTTGGCGATGATGGCGCAGCAAATGTAATTGCATATGCGCGTTGGTCAGATAGCGGAACTCCTTTAATTTCAGTGACCAACTGGTCTCCAGTTCCTCATGAACATTACAAGCTTTATATTCCAAAGCCAGGAAAGTATCGCGTAGTTTTAAATACAGATGATCATAAATATGGTGGTTCTGGTGTAACCAATTCAGAAGTTGTAGTGGGAGAAGATTGCCACGGGATTGTGCGCATTCCGCCAATGGCAACTATTTGGCTGGAATTGGCTTAAAAACCTTAACAAATAAGCCCACCGCGATCGCCATTACAGCCGGGATTGTGAGGGCAACCTGCAAACTAGCAAATTGCGCTAGGAATGCAATTAGCTGTTTTAAGAGCCACGAGAGCATCACGTTTACTGCGCTAATCTGACCAATCACAATACTGGCGGGCAAATTGATGCGAGTATTTGCGATGTTTAAAAATGATGGACCAATGTAAGAAGAACCGAGACCTGCAAGTGCGAAAGAAATCATTAAACCTATTAGTCCAAATTTATCCACAGTCCAGATACCAATTAGAAATGATGTTCCCGCCAAGATTCCACCGAATCTGACTAGCGGTCCGATCTTAAAGCGTCTACGGAGCGGATTAATCGATACTCGTCCCACAATCATCGCTACCGTGAAGCACATAAAAGGTAGTGGGGCAAGTGTTGCTGATATTCCTCCTTCCTCTTTTGAAAAAATAGTTGACCAATCGCCAATAGCAAATTCCAACATAATTCCAAAGATCAACCCGAAATTTACGACCCAGTCAAAATTGAACTTTTTTAAATCAGTAAGAATTGACTTGGTTATCCGATCATGTGGATTAGCGGGCATCAGAGAATCAGCGCGCATATAAATTACGAAAATAGTGAGCACCCAAACCACTATTTGCATAATTGTGATGTGTGTCCTCAACTCAACTTTTCCTATTAAAAACATTGAAAGAAGAGTTGATGCCAAAGATCCCGCACTCCAGTAACCCGATGCAGAGACAACTAAATTCTTGCCTCCTCGATGTTGATCATGAAAAGCTAGCGCATTATTGGCGATGTGCATCGTTGAAATTGAAAAACCCACCAAAATGTTTAGAAGAATAAATGCTTCATGATTTGTTACATTTACGATTCCAATAAATGCTGTGCTTAATATGGTGGCTCCAGCTAGCAGCATCTTCTTCCCACCAAAATGATCAACAAGGTGGCCAATAGATAAAAGTGCTATTAGAGATCCAAAAGCGCCAACGCTTAACATGGAGCCAAAAAGCCCATTGTTTACGCCTAGATTCGCCTTTAATTCGGGGAATCTAGGTACCCAACCCATAATTCCTACCCCAAAGAGGAAGAAGAGGGTTTTAGTCAGAGCTACATCTCGTTTAATCAAAAGAGCGCACTCGCCAAATCTTTACGGGCTTGAATTAATCGTGGATCTGCAGGATCTACCAATCCAAAGAGTGAAATCAAATGATCTTTGGCGAGCTTCTTGTCATCGTCAGTTAAAGAACGTACGCAATTAAGTAATCTGGCAAATGCCTCTTCTAATTTACCGTTGGCTACTTCTAAATCCGCACATGCAATCTGCTTGGTTACATCCATAGGGTCCGCAGCGGCTGCATCATAAATACTCTTAGTGTCTGCCCCATGGGTGCGCTTCAGTAGTTGCATCTGCGCCAGAGCGTTTTTAGCCAATGTATCTCCAGGTTTTCTGGCTACTAATCTCTCGTACGCTGCGATAGCACCATCTAAATTTCCTGCTTGAAGTTCAACCATAGCTTCATCTTCTTCAGGTTCAGTTCGTTCGATTGGCGCATCACCAATTCCCTGTTCCGCTGCGATTGAAAGAACTTTATCTATCACCATTCGCAGCTGCTCTTCAGGATATGGATTTTCAAAAAGTGGCATTACTTGTTCTTTAACAATTGCTATTGCGTAAGGAACAACACGTGTTTGCAAAGCTTGAGCAACCTGTGGCTGTTTCTCAATTTCAACGGTAGCTAATTGCCAAGATTCCTTATCATCCTTATTTAACTTTCCCATCAACTTTAGCGTTTCTAGAGATTCAGGAAAACGTTCGGACCAACAGAGAATAATTACTGGCTTTGTGTTAGAAAGTGGCATCAATTCATTTGGCAGTGTTTCAACTGTAGCTTCAACGCCAGGCATTGGTTCGTTAGTTACCGATCCTGCTGCAGGTTTTTTCAAGGTGCTTAAATCAAATGCGGCGCCAAAATTTGGTTGTTTCATTCTGATTCCACTCCTGAATCCATTCGTAGTGGCAAAATCTCATTAACATAAGCCTTTGCTGCAGCCTCTAAACCAACGTCATATCCGGCTTTTTCTGTCATATACCAACGGTTCTCCAGGATTTCATGGAACATCTGTGCCTTCTCGACGCGACCACGTAACTCTTCTGGAATCATATTTAACACCGGCAAGAAGACGGTATCCATCCACTCTTTGGCCATTTCGTCTTTTGAACTTTTTTGCGGTTGCCTTGCATACCAGCGATCAAATGAAGCCAAGATTCGTTTTGCTTGTAGCTCTTGCGCGTCTAAACCAAAGCGATTCTTTATCTTTGCAGAGTGATAACCAGCCGCAACTAGGCGAGGTTGAAAAGAAAGCATGTGAGTTTCATTATCTAGAGAGACTTGAACTTCTTCGACTGCAAAACCTAAATCATGTAATTGACGCATTGCGCGTTCGACTGCGTGGCGATCATTTGGATCTAATCTCTGTGGATCTTTCAAAGCCGACCAAAGTCTTCGATAACGTCTTTGTACAGCTTCACTCGCGCGAATTGGATCCATGCCTTCATAAAGTACGCCTGAAAGTTGTAAATCCTCCAACTCTGCAGCAACGTTAAAGAATGCAATCTCTAAATCATGTTCGCGCTGACCATCTGATAATTTACTTTGAAATTCACCGGTTTCGGCATCTACAAGATAGGCAGCAAACCCTTCCGCATCACGGCGAAATAAGGTATTTGAAAGCGAACAGTCACCCCACCAGAATCCGAGTAGATGTAATTGCACCAAAAGGTAGGCAAGTGCATTGGCCATATTGTTAATGTCATGCTCAGAAACAGATTGCGATAGTACGACACGATAAGGCAACGAATAGGGCAAAAACCTGGTTGCTATTGCGCATGGCAACTCTTCGCCATTTCTATCGATACGTCCTTCAATAACTGCAACAGGTTCAACGCTAGGAGCTCCTAACTGCTTCAACTCAGTTAAGGCTTTATATTCACGCTTTGCGAATTCAACAACTGTCTCTTTCACTGCATAAATCTCTGAATTTGGATCCTCTTCATCAGATCGAACCAGTCGCACAACGTGACGTGAGATACCGCGCTTCTCTGCAAGTACTGGATCCTCTGGCCACTCCTCAAGCGGGTTCTCCCAAGGTAGGCCAATTACAGCGCCAATCTCCTCGCCGAGCCCCGTAATTCGCAGTGACATGGCGGTATTCTCTCGTAAATACAGCTCATAACTACAATTAAGACATGGCTATAACTAAGCGCTTACGTAAAACTTCGGTTAAATCACCTAAATCACCCGAGAATTACGGCACACCTGGTGCACCAATCGAAAAAACTTCACCTTTCTACTTTGGCTTTCTTGCAACTAGCGGTGCGCTTACCGCATTTGTCTTACTTCGTTCCCTTGCAGCTGCCAGCCAAATTTTTGTTTTAATTTTAATTTCAATCTTTTTGGCGATGGGTTTAAATCCTGCAGTTGAATTTTTCCGCCGACGTGGATTAAGTCGCGGCATGTCGGTCGCTGCGATACTTGGATTAGTTTTAGCTTTCGTAACAGTACTTGCGGTTTTAATTATTCCTCCTGTTGTTCGACAAGCAACCAGTCTGATTGAAAATGCGCCAGTGCTTCTTGAAAATTTAAAGAGCAACTCATTTATAAATGACATTAATACACATTACGGAATAATTGATTCATTAACTGCAAAGGTTAAATCAATCAGCAGTAACGGAACTTTATTGGTTTCAGCTTTTGGCGGCATTGTCGGAGTTGGAAAAACTTTTATCTCAGGCGTATTCACTGCTCTTACTATTTTAGTTTTGACTATGTATTTCACTATATCTCTACCAAAAGTTATTGAATATGCAATCCGATTGGCGCCAGCTTCACGTCGTCCAAGAATTGCAGCGCTTACTGATGGCATTGTCTCTCGCATTGGAGCATTCGTAGGAAGCCAGATCTCAGTCGCTTTTATCGCCGGAATCGTAATGGCCATTTTCTGCGCAATCTTTGGTCTACCTTCACCTGTTGCACTAGGGATGTTGGTATTTATTTGCGGCATGATTCCGTTGGTTGGTCACTTTATTGGATCATCAATTCTCACGATTGTTGGATTTACTCAATCGGTTACCGCGGGAATTGCGATATTAATTGCTTATTTGGTTTACCAGCAGATTGAAAACTACTTACTTATGCCAAAAATAATGCATAAGACACTATCCATCCCTGGTTTGGTAACAATCGTTAGCGCGCTAATAGGTGCATCACTATTGGGTCTTGTCGGAGGTATCTTGGCAGTACCAATTGCCGCATCAATACTCTTGATACTCGAAGAAGTTGTCTACCCAAAGGCTGATCAGGCTTAAATTTCAGTCGGCAGTGGGTATTTTTCAGGAACCACGCGCTTAACAATTTCGTCATGCACGAATTGCACCGAAGGTTCACCTAACCAAAGGTGCTTCATATTTACCCCTTCGATGATTTCAATTTGTGGAATCACTTTGAATTTTTCACGCGCGGCCGAAGGTGATAAATATTCATCATGTTCGGGAACCAAGGCAATTACTGGTCGACCATCTATTGCCCAAAATTTGAGCTCCTCCTCAGTTGTATACATAAGCGGCGGACTTAAAAGAATAATTCCTTTGATTCGTGAATCCTTGGCGTACTTCAAAGTTATCTCAGTTCCAAATGACCAACCAACCACCCAAAGATTTTCCAATTTTAATTGATCAAGAGAGAATTGAATCATTGCCTCTACATCGTGCTGTTCGAGTTTAGTCTGATCGTATGAACCTGTACTTGTTCCCTGTTCGCTGCTGGTGCCACGCGTATTGAATCGAACAATAGTTAAATCTGCCAGCGCTGGTAATCGATTTGCAGCTTTCTTATAGACGTGCGAATCCATCATTCCACCACCAGTTGGATTTGGATGGCACATCAATAGCGCACCTTTTGAAGGATTTAGCGGCGCCGCCACTTCAACTACTAGCTCGATTCCATCGACAGTGTTCACCTTGTATGGAGTGCGATTTGATGGAAGAACTGTGCTTGGGCGCAGGGTTTGAGGCATAGCGCAAATTCTAATGGTCGTTACCATTTGCCTATGTCCCACTTTGAATCGCTTAATCCACGAAATGGCGAAATCGTCGCGACCCATGAGATTTTCACAAAAGAGGCGGTTAGTGGCGCCGTTAAATTAGCATCAGAGAGTTTCGAGAAATGGAAAGCTCTTGGCTATGGCAAAAGGAAGTTAGTACTTCTTAGTTGGAAACGTGAAATCGCGGCAAGGTCAGAAGATTTTGCAGAATTGATCTCGCTTGAAACCGGCAAGCCAATCGGTGATGCGCGTCTAGAAGTTTCAATTGCAATTTCTCATTTATCTTGGGCTGCAAAGAAAGCTGGATTCTATTTAAAGGAACATCGTCGCCGTCCGGGATTATTGATGTTTAATATGCAAGCAGAAGTTCATCGAATTCCATTTGGTGTAATCGGAGTTATTGGCCCTTGGAATTATCCGCTATTTACTCCCATGGGCTCGATTGCATATGCACTTGCAGCTGGAAATACAGTCGTATTTAAGCCAAGTGAATTTACTCCTGGTGTTGGCGTGCTCCTTGAAGAAACTTTTAATAAAGTCTCGGCAATCCCACATGTATTAAAGACAATAACCGGACTTGGTGAAACTGGTAAGTTTCTATGTGAGTCACCTATAAATAAATTAGCATTTACTGGATCCACACGTACCGCAAAACTTGTAGCTGAAACTTGCGCAAAAAATATGGTCCCAGTTCTACTTGAATGTGGCGGCAAAGATCCTGTATTAGTAGATAAAGATGCCAATCTAAAATTGGCTGCCGAATATACGGTTTGGTCGGCAATGGCTAACGCAGGACAATCATGTATTGGCGCCGAGCGCGTATATGTGCACGAAAAAATCGCCGAAAAATTCAAGAGCGAAGTTTTGGAAATTGTTCGTAACCTCAAACCTGGCGATAGCTATGGACCTGCAACGATGCCAAAGCAACTTGAAATCATTAAGAGACATATTGAAGATGCCACAAATTCTGGCGCAAAGATGTTATTTGGCGATATTTATTCGGTTAATGACCGAATCGTAAATCCAGTTGTGATGGCAGATGTCCCTGAGGATGTCAGTGCAATGACTGATGAAACTTTTGGACCGACAATTGCAGTTAATACAGTCAAGACCATGACTGAGGCGATAGAGCTTTCTAATGCATCCGAATACGGTCTAGGTGCATCTGTATTTTCAAAACGTAATGGTTATGCCATAGCAAAGCGCCTGGAATGTGGAATGGTTGGTATCAATACTGCTTTCACTTTCGCAGCAATTCCAACTGTACCTTTTGGAGGAGCTAAGCAGAGTGGTTACGGAAGAATTCATGGACCAGAAGGTCTCTTTGAATTTACTTATGCCCGAACCTTTGTGCAGCCAAGATTTGAAATTCCACTTCGCGCCACTTCATTTAAACGTACACAATCACAAGAGAAGTTAATTGGAAAATTAAGTAAGTGGTTTAGCTAATATCTCGGTGCATTTCGAGTGCGCTGCGTATTAGGCCTACGATTATTTCTATTATTCCAACAAGCTTTATGCCAATGGCGCCTTGAGTCTTCATCGCCTTCAATCCACGCAACAATATGTGGAGTTGCCATCGGAATCATTTGATCACAACCAGGACACCTATAAGGTTTATTCGAGCTTGATCCCGTTAGCTGGCGAACTACGTATATGCCGTCATTATGCTCTTCGATAAATTGATTGGATGTAGATGGGTCCCGCTCTTGCTCCGCCTTTGGGCGGCGATTCTTTGGGTAGTTTCTACGCGGACTCACAGCGCTATTTTCGCATTTAAGTAAGAGATGTGGCATCGTGCAGCCATGTCGGTTATCTCAGTTCATGGATTAACTAAGCTATATGGCGAGCTAAATGCCGTTGCCGGCGTTGATCTCACGATTAACCAAGGCGAAATCTTTGCCCTCCTTGGCCCAAATGGAGCTGGAAAAACCACCACCGTAGAGATTCTTGAAGGATTTCGTAAACGCTCCTCTGGAAGCGTCTCTGTACTAGGCGTTGATCCAGATAAGGCAGATAGTGCATGGCGCAATCGTCTAGGAATTGTTCACCAAAATAGCCAAGATGCCGGCGATTTAAGTGTCGCTGAGACTGTGCATCATTTTGCAAAGTATTACCAAAATCCACGAAGTGCTGATGAAGTAATTAGTGCAGTTGGTTTAGATGAGAAACGTGGCTCTTTGATTCGCAACCTATCTGGTGGACAAAGACGACGTTTAGATGTTGCACTTGGAATTATTGGAAATCCTGAGCTGCTATTTCTGGATGAACCAACTACGGGTTTTGATCCGGAGGCAAGACGTCAATTTTGGGAATTGATTCGTTCCTTGCAATTTGCTGGCACGACAATCCTTTTAACCACCCATTATCTTGATGAGGCGGAAGCACTGGCCGATCGAGTAGCTGTAATTAATCATGGCAAAATTATTGAAGTCGCTACCCCGACCACGCTTGGTAACCGTCAAAACGCGCTGGCGCTTGTGAAGTGGCGCGACGGCGAAAGCGAATCTCATCAACCCACTGAATTTGTGAAGGAATTGTCTGCCAAATACAACGGCGAAGTTCCAGAACTTCAAGTAATTCGACCATCACTTGAAGATATCTACCTAAGAATGATTGGTGAGTAATGAATACCTTCAAATTAGGTGTACATCGAGGTGTTCTCGAGATAAAGCAATTCTCTCGCCAACGTGAATCTGTTGTTTTTACTATTTTCTTCCCGTTAATTCTTATGGTGATTTTTGGTTCTGTCTTTAAAGACACTATCGCACCAGGCGTTAAATTTAGCCAATACTTTGTGGCAGGAATGATTGCATCTGGCATGGTTAATAGTGGTTTTCAGCAACTTGCAATCATGATTCCGATGGAACGAGATGCAGGTGCCTTAAAGCGCTTGCGCGGAACCCCGATGCCTTTGGCTTCATATTTCATTGGTAAATCAATTCTGGTTTTAGCATCGATGATTATCCAAACTATTCTTCTAATTGCAGGCGGCGTCGCATTCTTTGGCTTGAAACTTCCAGCTACTAGTGAAAAATGGTGGCTGTTTTTATTACTTTTAGTTGTTGGTAGCGCAAATTCAACTGCGTTAGGAATCGCTTTCTCTGCGCTTCCAAAATCCGGTCGAGGTGCATCAGCAGTGGTTTCACCTGTAGTCATCGTGCTTCAGTTTTTTAGTGGCGTGTTCTTTATTTTTACCCAATTACCTCATTGGATGCAGCAAGTTGCAGCGCTCTTTCCCCTTAAATGGCTTACCCAAGGCATGCGTGAAGTTTTTCTGCCTGATTTGTTTGCAGCCCAAGAGGTAGCAAAGAGCTGGGAAACTGGGCGTGGTATATTAATTAACCTCTTCTGGTTAGTAATAGGAGTGGGGTTAGCAATCAAGACATTTAGGTGGGATCGAGATTAAGAAATTACTTCTTGCCCTTGTTGCATTTTCGCTTTTAGGTGGAAGTGCTAATGCGGCGACCAAGAAACCTTCTCCGACGCCAACTAAGAAAGCCACAACTAAAGCAACTCCCACACCCACCGTGAAAGTAACTACCAAAGCAACTGCTAAACCAACTGTTAAACCAACTGTTAAAGCTTCTGTAACACCAACTCAAAAGAAGGTGGTTTACAAACCAAAGCCAAGAAAGAAGAAACTTCCCCCTTCGCCTTCACCCACTTGGCCACCAAAGGGTTATATCCAAAATGGTGATATTTATGCGAAAGTCCCGACTAGCAAAGAGCTAATAGGTTTAGCTTCATCCAATTCGAAGTTAACTAAAGATCTCGCTTCTTGTGAGTCGCTTACCTGCGGCGCAATTTTGGCTGCATCTTTCGCAGGTTGTGCTTGGTGGGAATTTAACGCTGAAGTAACCGGTCCAGCTTCAGATACCGATTCAACAATAATTAAATTTGGCAACTTAACTTCGCTCTTTGGACCTTCAAAGCCAAAACAAGTACTTCCCTTTATTATGGTTAGCGAAGTTCCAATTAAAAATGGATTTGTAGTTTCAGGCATTCAAATCGCTTGTCATCGCGAACCTATTCCAACAGATTTAAAGGTACCAAGCAATACTTTTGTAAAAATTGCTTAGCGATTTGCTCCGGGTACCCAAAGTTCATCGCCCTTTTCTTTATTGGCATGGCGAGCAAGTACGAAAAGCAAATCTGATAAACGATTTAAATACTTAGCAGTTAGCGGATTAACTCCGGTACCAAATGCATGAATCGCGCCCCAGGTACGACGTTCTGCACGACGGATAACAGTGCGAGCTACATGTAAAAGTGCAGCTGTTGGAGAGCCAGATGGCAGAACAAATGATCGAAGCTCCGCTAATTCACTGTTGTATTTATCAATCTGTTCTTCTAAATAACTTATCTGACTTTCCAAAACACGAAGTTGTTCATAGCCAGGATTATCAACAATTGGTGTACATAGATCTGCACCGACATCGAATAAATCATTTTGAATTCGAACTAAAAGTTTACGAACATCTTCTGCGACTGGACTCATCGCTAGCACTACACCAATTGATGAGTTAGCTTCATCGACAGTTGCATATGCTTCAAGTCGGGGATCGTTCTTTGAGGTGCGGCTCATGTCGCCTAACGCAGTACTGCCGTCGTCACCTGTTTTTGTATAAATGCGCGTTAAATGAACCATGAGTTAAGCCTATTGAAACAAGTAAGATATGGCCATTATGAGTGAGCGTTTTCGTATCGTAGGTGGTGCACACCTCAAAGGTGAAGTCCACGTACCAGGCGCTAAAAACTCAGTTTTAAAGCTAATGGCGGCCACTCTTTTAGCCCCTGGCACCAACACCATCACCAATGTTCCAGATATTTTGGATGTTGAAATCATGATTGAATTACTTGAGCGACTTGGCTGCACCGTCAATCGTTTACAAGGCAAAGTTGAAATCACGGTTCCAGAGAATCCAGAACATCGCGCTGATTATGAATTAGTCCGAAAGATTCGCGCATCCATCAATGTACTTGGTCCGTTGACTGTTCGCGTTGGCGCGGCGGATGTAGCACTTCCCGGCGGAGATGCAATTGGTCCTCGCCCATTAGATATTCATATCAAAGGTCTTGAAGCACTCGGTGCCAAAGTTCATATCGAACACGGTTACATCGTTACTGAAGCTCTGAATGGTTTAGATGGCGCATCAATTGAATTAGATTTCCCATCAGTTGGTGCAACCGAAAACATCATGATGGCAGCTGTCCTTGCTCGTGGTACAACAGTTATTGATAACGCAGCACGCGAGCCAGATATTGTCGATATCGGAAATTTCCTAATCGAAATGGGCGCAAAAATCTCTGGCCTTGGTTCCACAACTATCACTATTGAAGGCGTAAAGAAATTAAACCCTGCTACGCATGCAACACTTCCAGATCGCATCATCACTGGTACTTGGGCATTTGCTGCCGCAATCACACAAGGTGATATCACTATCAAAGGTGCACGGGCAGATCATTTAGAGATTCCTCTTGAGAAATTAACAAATGCGGGTGCAGTTGTTACAACAATTGAAGATGGCATCCGTGTGCATATGGAAAATCGCCCTAAGGCAATTGATGTGGCAACACTTCCCTACCCAGGGTTCCCAACAGATTTACAACCAATGGTTGTGGCGATGAATGCGATTGCTGATGGCGATGCGATTGTTACTGAGAATGTATTCCAAGGTCGCTTTATGTTCGTCAATGAATTGGGACGATTAGGCGCGAAAATCACTGTAGATGGCCACCATGCAGCTATCTGCGGCATCCCTCAGTTATCTGGAGCGCCAGTAGTTGCTACTGATATCCGTGCAGGTGTTGGCTTGGTATTAGCTGGACTAGTAGCAGATGGCGAAACAATCGTGGAAGATGCATTCCATATTGATCGCGGATTTCCAAACTTTGCCGAGCAGCTTCAATCACTCGGTGCAGATGTAAAAAGAATTTAGTTATTAAGAAATTTGCCAGGCACAAACCAAATTAAGAACCATGTCAAAATAATTACGATAAATACTGAAATCAAGATATTGATCGGTGCAAATATGGGATCTTCGCTCGAAAGTAATCTTGCTCGATCGCTTTGACATAGTGGGCATTTCGAAGTTTGATTTAGATTATATGCGAGGCTGCATTCATAACATCTTACATTTGGATTCTCTATCAACTTAAGAAGCGTAACATTTTTAATGGGTTTCGCCTTGATTCTTCTTACTTTTATAAAGGTTCGGATTTGACGCTTGTATCCATAATTAGTTCGACTTGTGGCTCCCCAAAGATCATTATTGGAATTCCAAAAACGTGACATTGGATTAGTAAATAATTCCCGACCAAATATTGCAAATTCGACCAGCTTTCAAGCATTCATACTGTTTTTCAACCAAACTTGGCAAACTTCCTCCAGTATTGCCGTCATCAAGAATCATCTGGAAAGTTGTAATTTTAGAATAGTTTGCAGCTTCGGCAGAACCTGAAAATACGCTAAACAACACAGCCAGAACACCAACACTAAATATTCTCTTCATATTTCTTTCTCTAATCGGCTTTGATTTCCAATTATGAAAGATTTATTGCATAAATTTACACATGTGACTTGTCAAACAATGAAATTGACCAGATAACATTGATTACAAATGTTTTTGATGCACGGCCAAGAATTAAGATACAGTTAAGTGAATTTAATTAGTTGCTTCCGCGAGAATTGATACGCGGTTATTTGAAACGCTAAGGAATCCACCAGCTACGTTAAATGAGTTGGTTGATCCGTCGGTGCCTTTAATTACTACTTCACCGTCGACTAGTACGCCAAGAAGAGGTGCGTGATCTGTAAGAATTCCCAGATCACCTTCAAGAGTGCGCGCTGAAACAGAGACCGCTTCTCCTGACCAAACCTTCTTCTCTGGCGATACTAATTCGACGTTTAACATGTTGAGTCCTTTTATGCCTTAGCTAACTCTGCAGCTTTAGCCTCTACGTCGGCCAGACCGCCGCACATAAAGAATGCCTGCTCTGGAACGTGGTCATACTTACCATCAGCAAGCGCTTCGAACGCTTCGATAGTTTCTGACAACGGAACGAATGAGCCATCGATACCGGTGAAGACCTTCGCAACGAATGTGTTCTGTGAAAGGAAGCGCTGAATACGACGTGCGCGACCAACCAAGAGACGGTCTTCTTCAGAAAGTTCATCGATACCAAGAATCGCGATGATGTCCTGAAGATCCTTGTAGCGCTGCAAGATCTGCCTAATTCGGTTTGCAACCTTGAAGTGATGCTCACCGATATAGCGTGGATCAAGGATGCGAGAAGTTGAGTCAAGTGGATCCACA
>JACCDW010625579.1_pt1 | contig 48954 bp, 48 predicted proteins | sample 7449781 | NCBI WGS metagenome assembly JACCDW01 (sample SAMN15323449, study PRJNA562643) | freshwater metagenome | isolation source: river surface water | place: USA:Blue River Watershed | collected 2017-08-18
GCTGGAGCGCTACATCGACTGGGGCCCGTTCTTCCAGACCTGGGACCTGGCCGGGCCGTACCCCGCGATCCTGAACGACGAGGTGGTGGGCGAGCAGGCGCGCAAAGTCTTTGCCGATGGCCAGGCCATGCTGCAAAAAATCATCGACGGTCGCTGGCTCACGGCCAATGCGGTGCTTGGCCTCTACCCTGCCAATGCACAGGGCGATGACATCGTGTTTTATGCCGACGAGGCGCGCAGCCAGACCGCGATGACCTGGCACGGCCTGCGCCAGCAGACCGAGAAGCAAACCATTGATGGCGTCATGCGCCCCAGCCGCTGCCTGGCCGACTTCGTCGCTCCGCAAGGCGTGAACGATTACGCGGGCATGTTCGCTGTCACCGCCGGCATCGGTGCCGACAGGCGCGCGCAGGCCTTCGAGGCTGCGCACGACGACTACAGCGCCATCATGCTCAAGGCCCTGGCCGACCGCCTGGCCGAAGCCTTTGCCGAATGCCTGCACCAGCGCGTGCGCACCGACCTGTGGGGCTATGCCGCCGGCGAATCACTGAGCAAGGAAGACCTGATCGCCGAAAAATACCAGGGCATCCGCCCCGCGCCCGGCTACCCGGCCTGCCCCGACCACAGCGCCAAGCGCGGCCTGTTCCAGACCCTGCAATGCGAAGACATCGGCATGGGCCTGACCGAGAGCCTGGCCATGACGCCGGCCGCCAGCGTGAGCGGCTTCTACCTCGCGCACCCGCAGGCGCAGTACTTCAATGTGGGCAAAGTCGGCGAAGACCAGGTGCAAGACCTGGCCGCGCGCAGCGGGCAAAGCGTGGCCGAGCTGCAACGTCTGCTCGCGCCGAATCTTTGAGCCCTTTTTGCCATTGCCCTTGGGCTAGACACGAGGGCCCAGTGCTTTGTGCGGGCCATGGATGGCCCGGTCAAGCCGGGCAATGACAAAAGCAGCTGTCATCCTCGGGCTCGACCCGAGGATCCATGCCTGCAGGATGACAGGACAGCGGGTGGGTCACCAGCGCAGCCAGCGCGGGCCCAGCACAGCGCCGAGCGCGCTCAGGGCCAGCAGGCTGCCGCCGTACCACAGCAGGTAAAAACCGTAGCTGTTTTCGGTGCAGTGCAGTGAATAGGCCATGGCCGCCAGGCACGCAGCCGCCAGGCCCGCCATGGCGCCGGCCAAGGCCGGGCGTGTGGGCGCCATGCGCCGCAACACCCACAGCAGCACCGCCAAGAGCGGCAGCGACAAGAGGCCGATGCTGGCCAGACAAACCCCCCACGATTGGCCGAGCCAGAGGGCCGCTTGTTGCTCGGCCGGGCTGGCCAGGCTGTGCGCTGCAGCAGGCCAGGCCATGGCGGCCAGCGCCAGGGGCATTGCCACAGCCAGTGCACGCGGCAGCTTGCTGCCAGGGTGTGCCAAGCGCCAGAGTGCCCACAAGCCCATCCACAGCAAGACCAGCAACCACAGCAGCTTGAACTGGAAGGGCTCGGTGCTGGCGAAGCGGGACAGATCGGGGTTGAGTCGCCACAGAGCCAGCACCAGGGCCAGCACCAGCGCCCACACGGGCAACAAGGGCGCCAGCATGCGCCAGGCACGTGCAGGGGGTGTGGGCAAGGGGTCGTTCGCCATCAGCGCGATCAGGTCTTGGGTCTTCATGTGTGGGCTCCCCATCGGGCCATCAGGGCCTTGATGCCCCGGTGGATGTTCACTTTGACGGCGGCTTCGCTTTGCCCGAGCCGCTGCGCGGTTTCGGTGATCGACAAACCTTGCAGGCGCGTGTGCTCGATCGCTTGACGCTGCTTGTCTGGCAGGCCCGAAAGCATCTGCGCCAGATCACGTTGGCTGTCCTGGCTTTCATGCTCGGGCGCGGTGGCCAGGGTGTCGACCCAGTCGTCAATGTCATCGTGCAACTGCCCGCGTTGCCCGTGGGCCCGCAGATGGTCGATCCATTTGTAGCGCGCGATCGCATACACCCAGGCCGTCAGCGGCTGTCCGCTTTGGTAGGTGTGGCGCTTTTGATGGATGGCCATCAGGGTTTCTTGCACAAGGTCCTCCGCATCGCTGGATTGGGCTGGCAAGCGTTTGCGCATGTAACGGCGCAGATGCGTGCTCAGCAAGGTCAAAGCCTGCGCATAGCTGGCGCTGTCGCCATCCATTGCCTGCAGCCACAGCGCATGCAATGAATTTTCAATGTCCACCAGGCTTTGTTCCATGAAGTGATTTCGTTTCGGGCGCACAGAAGTTACACCGTCTCAAAAGAATTTATTTCTTCATGAGCCCTGTAACTTTTGGACTCATTGTCGCGAATTGTCGCAGGACAGCGATGGTGGATGGGTCTTTGCGACCACCCCATGGCGGTCGATTCCCAACCTTTCACATCAGGAGATCCGTATGAAAAAGCAACAACTGTTGACCCTCGCCCTGGGTTCCGCCTTTGCCGCCGCGGCCACTTTGCCGGCCCAAGCCGCCGGCAACCCCTTTGCCAGCCAGAAGCTCGACCAGGGCTACCAAGTGGCGCAGGCCGAGACCAAGGCCAAGGACGGCAAGTGCGGTGAAGCCAAGTGCGGTGCCGACAAGAAGGGCGCCAAGGCCAAAGACGGCAAGTGCGGCGAAGCCAAGTGCGGCGCTGACAAGAAAACCACCAAGGCCAAGGACGGCAAGTGCGGCGAAGCCAAGTGCGGCGCTGACAAAAAGTAAGCGCCAGCCCCTGTGCATTGCATGGGCCCATCCGCCGCCTGCGCGGCGGGTGGTGTCTCCAAAAAAGGCCGACCGATTTGCAAGAGGTGCCCCATGAAACCTGTCCATCCACACACCGCCGGTTTGGGTTTTCGCCGCGAGCTGGTTCCCGAGCTCCTGCAAGGCGTGCCGGCCGAGGTGGGATTTTTCGAGATCGCGCCCGAAAACTGGGCGGGCATTGGCGGTCGATCGGCCCATGTCTTGCGGTCTTTCACTGAACGGCACCCGTTTGTCTGCCATGGCCTGTCCCTGTCGCTGGGCGGGCCAGGGCCGCTCGATGAAAGTCTGCTGCGCCGTGTGCGCGAATTCATGCGCACACATGGCATCACGCTCTACACCGAACACCTGTCCTGGTGCGCTGACGACAGCCATTTGTACGACCTCTTGCCCATTCCCATGACCGAAGACGCCGTGCGCTGGACAGCCGAACGCATCGCGCGCGCGCAAGACATCCTGGGCATGCGCATCGGCATCGAAAACGCCTCGACCTACCTGGTGCCGCCGGACTCGGAAATGGGCGAGAGCGAGTTCATCTCGGCCGTGGTCGAGCAAGCCGATTGCTGGCTGCACTTGGACGTGAACAACATTTACGTCAACAGCCGCAACTTCGGTTTTGACCCCGAAGCCTGCCTGCGCGCGCTGCCGCTCGATCGCACCTGCTATGTGCACGTGGCCGGCCACTACGTCGAAGACGATGGCCTGGTGATCGACACCCACGGCAGCGCCGTGATCGACCCGGTCTGGCAACTGCTGCACAGCGCCTACCAGCAGATGGGGCGCATCGCCCCCACCTGTCTGGAGCGCGACTTCAACATCCCCGAGCTGGCCACCCTCACGCAAGAGGTGGCGCAGATCGCCCGCGTGCAGCAGGCGGCCCTGCCGGGCCAGGTGCGCGCGGCCAGCCCAGAACGGCAGGTGGCGTGATGCACGGCTTTCAACACTTCCAGCACGCCATGGCGCGCCACCTGCGCGACCCGCATCACACGCCGCGCCCGGCCGGCGTGCCGGCGCGCCGCATGGCCGTCTACAACGAATTGCTGTTCAACAACGTCTGCGGCTTTCTCGACAGCTGCTTTCCGGTCTGCCAGCAGCTGCTGGGGCCGAAGCGCTGGCAGCGCTTGTGCCGCACCTTCTACCGCGACTGGCCTTCACACACCCCCTGGTTCCGCGAAATCCCGCGCGAGTTTGTGCGCTACCTGCAAGAAGCCCGTGTGGCGCAGCCCTTGCCGTGTTGGCTGTCCGACTTGGCGCACTACGAATGGGCCGAACTGGCGGTGGAGGTGATGGATGACACGCCCTGCGCCTGCGACCCAAGCGGCGACCTGATGGCCCAGCGTGTGGTGCTCAATCCCGCGCGCGTCGATGTCCTGAGCGATTGGCCGGTGCACCGCATTGGCCCTCAGTGGCAACCGCGCCAAAAGAACCCTACCTGCTTGGTGGTGTTCCGCGACCCACAACATGCGGTGCAGTTTTGCGAGGTCAATGCTGTCACCGCCCGCTTGCTCGCCCTGCTGGCACCTGGCCGCACGGGGCGACAAGCGCTGCAGCAGCTGGCCCAGGACATGGCCCACCCCGACCTGCCCGCCTTGCTGGGCTTCGGTCAAACCTTGCTGCTGCAACTGCGCCAACAAGGCGTCATTTTGGGAACCGCACCATGAACACCGCACTGCAGCTGGCCCGCCAGGGCCTGAACACCCTGGACCATTTGGGTCTGTGGCTGGGCCTCTTGAGCTTGCGTTTGCTGCTGGCTTGGGAATTCGGCGAAGCCGGCTTTGAAAAATGGCATGGCAGCAACTGGTTTGCCGACATCCAGGACCGTTTCCCCTGGCCTTTTCACCTGGTCCCGGTCGATGTGAGCTGGGCCATGGCCACAGGCTTCGAGGTGGTCGGCGCCGTGGCCCTGGCGCTGGGCCTGGGTACGCGCTTTTTCTCGGCCTCGCTGACTGTGTTGACACTGGTGGCCATGCTCAGCGTGCACTGGCCAGAATCCTGGTCGAACTGGCATGAGCTTGGGCAAGGCTATGCCTTGACGGACAAGGGCCATGGCAATTTCAAACTGCCCGTGATCTTCATGGCGATGCTGCTGCCGCTGGTGCTCATGGGCCCTGGCCGCCTGTCTGTGGACGCGTGGTTGCGGCATGCCTGCCTGCGCGCCAAGCCTTGAGCCCCCCATCGAAAGACGGCATGTCGGGAGGCCCTTTGCACAAGCTCTGTTTTGACAACTTGGCCTGGCGGGCTGAGTACAACGGCGCAGACGCCCCTGCCGCGGGAGACTTGGGTTGTGGCGTGCTGGCCCCATCACACCAACAGGATTTGGCAGATGTGCTGCCCTACCTGGCCTGCGGGGAGGTGTCGGCAGTGCTGGCGTTCACTGGGCGTTTGTGGCGCCAGCTGCCGCCAACCGCACGGCTGGCGCTGCGTTGCATGGCGCAAGACGAGCGGCGGCATGCGCAACTGATCGAACAGATCCAGCAGACCCTGCCACCCCCACGTCAGGCCCCGCAGCCTCAGCGGATGGCCATGTTCTTTCGCCGCCTGGAGTCCAGCGATGCCGCCGAGCATTTGGCCCAGATCGCGGCCCTGGACCGGGCCGTTTGCCAGCTTCTTCATCCCCTGTTGCGTCGCGACAGCCCGATTGCCTCGGCCCAGGGTCTGCACCGCGCCCTGTGCGCCTTGCGGCAAGACGAGGCGCGCCATGTGCGCACTGCGCGGGCTTGGGCGCTGCAGCTGGGCTTTGGTCTGGAGCGGCGCCAGGCACTGGAACACGCGATCCGACACCGCTTGCACACCCTGCTTCAGCCGGTGCAAGCGGCACTGCGGCGCCTGGCCACCCCGGTGCACCTGTTTGCGCAAGAGGATGCGCCATGATGGCGCCAGGCCGTTGGCGTCTGGAGACGGGGCGCCGCCGCTTGCTGGGCTGGGGCAGCGCCTACCCGGGGCCTGCCGTTGACACCGAGTTGCTGTGCGAACGCGTGCAGGCGAAGTTCGGGGTCAATGCGCTCGCGCATGGGCGCAGACTCGGCGTGCGCCTGGGGGTTCGTCAGCGGCACCTGTGCCGTGACTTCCTGCAGGCCACCGAGGCCCCCAGGCCAGGCGACCGCAACCCCGAGCTGGCGGCCCGCGCCTTGGGTCAGGCCCTGCAACGCGCGGGTTTGACCTGCGATGCATTGGCCTACCTGATCAGCCACACCACCACGCCCGCCCAAGCCCTGCCGGCGGGCTCTGCCGAAATCGCGCGCCTGCTCGGGCACACCGGGGCGCACATGGAGTTGCGCCAGGCCTGCACCGGCTTTGCCAATGCGCTGCAAATCGCGTTTGCCATGACGGCGACACCAGAGGCGGCGCCTGTGGGCATCGTGGGCGTCGAGACAGGCTCGGTGTTTTTTGACCCCCGGCGTTTGCACCCAGGCTCTGCCCAGTGGGTCAATTTTTTGCAGATGGGCGATGGTGCCGCGGCGGTGGTGATCGGCCCCGACGACGGGCGCTGTGATCGCCCCAGCATCACGGCGGCCTGTGTCGGTCAGTGCCAGCAGGTGCCTTCGGCGGGCTTGCGGCTGGACGCGGGGGGATCGGACCACAGCCATTGCCATGCCGGCGTGCTGCAGTTTGAGCACGACTACAGCGCGGTGGCGCAGCATGGCCTGGCCTTACTCGAATTCGGGCGTGCAGCCCTGGCGCAAGCCGGTCACGCGCTGGCCGATGCCCAGTGGGTGGTGCCCCACCAGGCCAGTGGGGCCTTGGCCCCCTGGCTGGCACGGCACTGGCAGCTGCCGCTGGCCCGCGTTTGCGCCCACGGTGCCCAAGTGGGCAACCTGGGCAGTGCCAGCATCTGGGCGGCGCTGGACCACCTTCTGTGCCAAACGCCGAGCGAGCAGTTTGGCCGGGCCTATTTTTTGGGGGCCGAGGCCACCCAGTACAGCTATGGCGGCTTTGTCCTTGAACGGCCCTGAGCGCCCCGATGCGCCCACCGTGCTGCTGCAGGCGTGCAGCTGCCACGCGGGGGCTCGGCCACTGCTGCATCAGCTCGATCTGCAACTCTTTGCTGGGCAGGTGTGCTTGCTCTATGGGGCCAATGGGGCCGGCAAATCCACCTTGCTCAAGTTGCTGGCGGGCCTGCTGCAAGGGCAGCCAGGTCTGCGCCTGTCGGGCCAGGCAAGTGTCTTGGGCAAGGCCCTAGCTGCGCGCGCAGCCAGGGACAGGGCCGGCGTGGGCTATATGCCCCAGCTGGGCGGTCTGTACGAGGAGCTCAGTGTGCGCGAGAACCTGCGCTTTCGGGCCGATGTGCTCAACCTGCCCACACCCCGAGCGTGTGTGCAGGCCCTGGTGCGAGAGCAGGGCTTGACGCCGGTGTGGTCGCAGCGGGTGGGTCAGCTCTCGGGTGGCTGGCGTCAGCGCGTGGCATTCGCGCAATGCCTGCTGGCACAGCCTCGGCTCTTGCTGCTCGACGAACCGACCGCAGGTGTCGACTTGCAGGCCAGGGCTGCGCTGTGGACGCACATCCGCATGCGCGCGCAACAAGGCGTGAGCGTGCTGGTCAGCTCGCACGATACGCAAGAAGCCTGGCAATGCGACCGGCTGCTGGCCTTGGCGCATGGGCGCGTGTGCCACCAGGGCACGCCGCAAGCCTTGGCCGTCCAGGCCGGGGGCCTCGAAGCGGGCTTGCTGCAGTTGCTGGCGCAGGGGGCGCTGTGCTGAGTCCAGGCGGGCCACTGCCGTACGCCTGGCGATTGTGTTGGGCCTTGGCACGCAAGGAGTGGCAGCAGCTGCGCCAGGATCGCCTGACCCTGGCCCTGCTTGGTGGTGTGCCCTTGGCGCAAATCCTGTTGTTTGGGTTTGCGATTGCCCTGGCGCCCCGGCACTGGCCAGCGGTCTGGGTGGCCGAGCCAGTGCCTGCGGTGGTGCAAGCCACACAGGGCGCGATCCCGGACCCTGCACTCGATGCGCGCCTGACGCAAGCCATGCTTTCGGCATTGGGCGACGTGGGGCTGTTGGCTTTGCCCACACAAGCCCTGGACGCCCACGCCGCGCGACGCGCCATGCAGCGTGGCGATGCGCGCTGGGTGCTGCATTGGCCGACCTCGCCGTCGGTGTATGTGCGGGCGGGGCAAGCCTTGCCGATGCGGCTGGAGACCGATTTGTCCGACCCCTGGTCCCAGGCCGTGCTGGCCCAATGGGGCGACCGTTTGGCCTGGAACCTGGCGCAGGCCGTGCACCAACCCCCGCAGCCCCTCGCGATCGATGTCCAGGGTGTGCCGATCCACTTGCAGGTGCAGGGACACCACCGCCTGCCGCCGCGAGACGGTGCCTACCTCATGCCGGCGCTCAGCGGTGTGATCCTGACGCTGACCCTGACCCTGATGGCTGCGCTGTGCGTGGTGCGCGAACAAGAGCGTGGCACCTGGGACGCCTTGCGTACCACCCCTTTGTCGGCGGGCCACATCGTGGCGGGCAAGCTGGGCCCCTACCTGTTGCTGGGTGTGCTGCAGTACGGCCTGCTTCAGGCACTGGCCTGGGCTTGGTTTGACACCCCCTGGGCCAGCCCCAGTCTGTGGGCCCTGGCGCTCGTGTTCATGCTGGGGCAATTGGGTCTGGGCTTGCTGTTGTCGCTGTGGTCGCAGCAGCAGTTGCAAGCGGTGCAGCTGGGCATCTTTTTCTATTTGCCCTCCCTGCTCTTGTCGGGCTTCATGTTTCCGTTGCACGCCATGCCCGCGTGGGCGCAAGCCATCGCCGAGCTCTTGCCCCTGACCCATTTCCTGCGCGCGATGCGTGCAGAGTTGTTCCGCGCGGCCGAGCCCGCGTTGGTGCTCGGCCTGGGTTGGCCAGTGCTGCCATTCGCCCTGGCGGTGCTGTGTGGCAGCTGGTGGGGGTACCAGCGGCGCATGCGCTGAGCCGTCTGCATGGGTGGCTGTAACTTTTCCCCCTCTGGTACCGAATTGGGCTTTGTCCCCGGCCAAGACGGGGCGAAGCCCAGGCGGCATGTGTTGTGCTGCCGGGTTTTCATCCAGAGGAAACCACCATGAACATCTCCCCTTTGCTGTCGCTCTCGCTGCTTGTGGCCGCCTGCCTGGCTCCGGCCCACGCCCTTGAACTCATGCCCTACAACCCGCAAACCCTGGCCGCCAAACAGCAGGCGGGCGAGACCGTGGGCCTGCACTTCCATGCCGACTGGTGCCCCACCTGCCGTGCCCAGGAAAAAGTCTTCAACCGTTTCAAGGGCGACGCATCGGTGCCGGGCACCTTGCTGGTGGTCGATTACGACCAGGAGCGTGGCCTGCGCCGCGAGATGGGCGTGCGCTCGCAGTCGACCCTGATCGTTTTCAAGGGCACGCAGGAAAAACACCGCTCGGGCGGCGTGACCGACGCGCAGGCGCTGCGCGCGGCCTGGACCTCGGCGCAATGACGCGTCCACACGAGGAGTTCACATGTTGAGCGACATTGGCCCCTGGGGACTGAGCTGGCTGGCCGGTGGCCTGACCACCCTTTCGCCCTGCGTGTTCCCGCTCTTGCCCATGGTCATGGGCGGCTCGGTGCAAGGCCACCGCTGGGGCCCCGTGGCCATGGCCTTGGGCATGTCGGCCTCGTTCGCCGCGGTGGGGGTGTTGCTGGGCGCGGCCGGTGCCGCACTGGGCCTGGACAGCGAGCATGTGCGTGCCTTCGGCGCCGTGCTGCTCATGCTCCTGGGTGTGGTGCTGTGGGTGCCGGCACTGGGTGAGCGCATGACGCGCTGGATGACGCCGCTGGCCAGTGGGGCCAACCAGGTCTCCAGCCGCTTGCAGGGCCACAGCCTGGGCGGGTCGGTGCTCTTGGGCGCCGTGCTGGGCCTGGTGTGGAGCCCGTGCTCGGGCCCCTTTCTGGCTTCGGCCCTGACCCTGGCGGCCAGCGAGGGCGGCGCCCTGCGCGGGGGCCTGGTGCTGGGTGTGTTTGGCCTGGGCGCGGCCACGCCGCTGGTGGCGGTGGCCTATGCCTCGCGGGCCGGTTTTGGTGCCATGCGCGAGCGCGTGCTGGCCCATGGCGACCGGCTCAAAAAAGGCTTTGGGGCATTGATCTTTCTGGTGGGCCTGGCCATCTTCACGGGTGCCGACAAATGGCTTGAAGCCCAGGTGGTGTCGCTTCTGCCCGAGGCCTGGCTGCGCGCGACGACCTTGTTCTGAACAGCCTGCTCAGGCCGACAGCGCGTGCAGCCATTGGCGCAAGGCTGCCCGTTCGGTGGCCGGTGCGAACAGCCCAGCCCGCGCTGCACACTGGCCTGTCCACGCGCTCACCAGACCAGCATGCTGGCGCTGCTGTTCGGCGCGGCATTGCAGCAGGCGCTGCGCGAGCGCGTGGGCATCGCCCGCACCGACCAGCCCGCCGTAGTCGGCGCCCAAGAGGCCCACGTGGCCGTCGATGCGCGTGGCCAGCACCGGTGTGCCGCTGCGGATCGCTTCGGCGATCACGAGTGCGCCGCCTTCGTGGTGGCTGGTGTTGACCAGCAGGTGCGCGCGCTGGATGCGGCGCAGCGTGTCGGCGTGCGTGCGTTCCCCCAGCCAGCGGTAGTGCGGGCAGGCGGCCATGGTGGCCTGCGCCTGGCGGCCCAGCGCGGGCTCGAGTGCGCGGCCGATGTGGTCGATGCGGATGCCCGCATCGGGCGCAATCAGGCGTGCGGCCTGCAGCAGCATGCGCGGGTTTTTTTCTTCACGCAGGTGGCCGACCATCAGCACGCGCAGGTGGCGCTCGGTTTTGGGCAGGGGCTGTCGCGCGCTGCACGACTGCACGATCACCCGCGCGCGCTCGCGGTGCGCAGCGGGCAAGGCCTGCACGCCCTGCGCCTGCAGCACCACCAGGCTGTGCGCCTGTGCCAGCGAACGCAGCGCCAGCGTGTCTTGGGTGATGTCGGGGTACAGGTCGGTGCCGGTCAGCACCACGCCCAGGCCGCGGGCACCGCGCTGGGCATGCCAAGCGCCGATCGCCTCGGCCGACTTGCGCGCATGCAAGGCGAGCATCACCTCGTCGTGCGCGGCCTGTGCGTCGGGCCAGTGCTGCACCGTGCGCACCTGGTGATCGGGCCGCAGCAGGCGCTGCCAGCGCTCGGCGGTGCGCCAGTTGCCGTTGTTGGCCTGGGCACTCGCGGGGCAGACGATGACGATGTGTTGCATGCGCGGCCGCCTTTGCGCTTTAATGCGCGCCGCGCGTGCGCAGCGCCCGCGCCTGGGCAAGCCACAGCGCGGCCACACCGGCCAGGCTCGCGGCCAGCAGCGACCACAGCCCCAGGGTGTAACCCCCCTCGGGGCGCCACAGCGCGCCCAGCCACCAGGGGGCGGCCGCGCGTGCCAGCGCGATCGGCAGGCTCATCAGCCCATTGAGCTGGCCCACATGGGCCGCGCTCACATACTGCGCCACGGCCGTGCCCTTGACGATGGTGACCATGCCGTTGGCCGGGCCGTACAGCAGCACGAACAGCAGGGCCGCGCCCGGGTGCAGGCCGCCGATCAGCAGCACCAGCAGGCCGGCCGGCAACAGCGCCGGGATCCAGCGGTTGGCGGCATGCACATTCCAGCGCCGCTCAAACACAAACAGCACCAGCCGCCCCAGCACCTGCAGCACGCCAATGGCCGCAGGCACGCCCACCACCCAGGCGGGCGGCAGCTCGGCCTCGCGCAGCAGCGCGATCATGTGCACCGGCAGGGCCGAGGTCACCAGCATGGTCAGCACCATGAACAGCGTGAGCAGCCAAAACGGCGAGCGCCGCAGGTGCTGGCGCACGGCGTCGGGCCGCGCCGTCTGGTCAGCCAGTGCGCGCGCGGGTGCGGGCGGTGCGCCGCGCAGCAGCCAGGCGTGCAGCGGCGCGCACAGCCCGATCTGGATCGCGGCCAGCGCCGCCAGCGCTGCAGGCCAGCCCCACAGCGCCATCCACCACGAGACCAGCGGGATGAACACCGTGCTGGCCAGGCCACCCAAAAACGTCAGCACGATGATGGCGCGGCGAAAGTCGGGGCCAAAGCGCCGCGTGACCACGGCAAAGACCGGGTTGTAGAGCGTGGCCGCCATGCCCAGGCCCAGCCAGACCCAGACCGCGTAAAACCCCGCCACCGTTTGCACCTGCGTGTGCGCCAGCAGGCCTGCGCCCACCCAGAGCGAGCCGCAGGTCATCACGCGCCGCTCGTGCCCCGCGTCGATCCAGCGCCCGACCCACCAGGCGGCCGCGCCTTCGGCCAAGAGCGCCAGGCTGAAGGCCAGTGAGCACTGCGCGCGTGAGAGGTCCAGCTGCGCCTCGATCGGTTCGAGCAGGAGCGAGAAGGTGTAGAACACGCTGCCCCAGGTGATGAGCTGGGGCAGCGAGAGCCAGACGCTGAAACGGTGCAAGCTGTGCGCGGGGTGGGGCCGGGGCATGCGGCCATTATTCCCGCAGCACGCGGCGGTACTGGATGGCTTCGGCCACATGCGCGACTTGCACCGCTGCGCTGCCGGCCAGGTCGGCGATGCTGCGCGCCACGCGCAGCGTGCGGTGGGTGCCGCGCCCGCTCCAGCCCAAACGGACAGCGGCCTTGTGCAGCAAGGCGCTGGCGGCGGCGTCGAGCGCGACATGCGTGTCCAGCGCATCGCCTTGCAAGGCGGCATTGGCGCAGCCCTGGCGCGCCAGGGCGAGCGTGTGGGCACTGTGGCAGCGCGCGGCGATCTCGGCGCTGCGCTCGCCAGCGGGCGCGCCCAAAAGGGCCTCGCTGCCCAGGTGGGCCACTTCGATGTGCAGATCGATGCGGTCGAGCAGCGGGCCGCTGAGCTTGCCCTGGTAGCGGTGGATCTGGTCGGGCGTGCAGCGGCAGCTGCGCACCGTGCTGCCCAGGTAACCACAGGGGCAGGGGTTCATGGCGGCGATCAGCTGAAAGCGCGCCGGGAACTCGGCGCGTTGCGCGGCGCGCACCACGCTGATCTGGCCGGTCTCCAAAGGCTCGCGCAGCGCTTCGAGCGCGGGGCGTGCGAACTCGGGCAGCTCGTCAAGGAAGAGCACGCCATGGTGGGCCAGCGAGATTTCGCCCGGGCGCGGTGGCGAGCCGCCGCCCACCAGGGCCACCGCGCTGGCGCTGTGGTGCGGCGCGCGTGTGGGCCGCTGGCCCCAGCGCGCCATGTCCAGGCGCCCGGCCAGACTGGCCACCGCCGCGCTTTGCAAGGCCTCGTCGACCGACATCGGTGGCAGCAAATCGGCAAAGCGTTGCGCGAGCATGGATTTGCCCGCGCCCGGTGGCCCGACCATCAGCAGCGAATGCCCGCCTGCGGCGGCGATTTCGAGCGCGCGCTTGGCCTGGGCCTGGCCTTTCACATCGGCCAGGTCGGCGCCATGGGCGGCGGCGGGCGGTGTTTGCGGGGCCACGCGTGCCCAGCCTTCGCCGGCTTCGGCCGGCGGCTCGGCCTGCGCGGGCCAAAAGCGCTGCACCACATCGAGCAGGTGCTGCGCACGGTAGACCTCGGCACCGGGCACCAGCGCGGCTTCTTCGGCGCTGCCTGGCGGCAGCACCAGGCGCGTGTGCACCGCCTGCTGGCGCAGCGCCAGGCTCATGGCCAGCGCGCCACGGATCGGCCGCAACTCGCCCGAGAGCGAGAGCTCGCCCGCGAACTCGTGCCCGGCCAGCTGGGCGCTGTCGATCTGGCCGCTGGCCGCCAGGATGCCCAGCGCGATCGGCAAATCGAGCCGCCCCGAATCCTTGGGCAGATCGGCCGGCGCCAGGTTCACGGTGATGCGCTGGTTGTGGGGAAAAGTCAGGCCGCTGTGCAGGATGGCCGAGCGCACCCGCTCGCGCGCCTCCTTGACTTCGACATCGGCCAGGCCCACCAGCGTGAAGCTGGGCAGGCCGTTGGCCATGTGTACCTCGACGGTGATGGATGGGGCCTGCAGACCCGCCAAGGCGCGGCTGCGCACCAAACTGAGACTCATCGGACCTCCCTGCCCCATGCTGGTGCATGGTGTGCGTGCTGGCGCGCATCCTGGGGCGCGCGCTTGTGCTGGGATCATGATCGCAGCAAGAACTTCCTTCGTAAACACCGGGTTTGCATCAGGTTGGCACGCTCCCTGCTAAACGGGACTGTCATCCATCCCTTCTCAAGGAGTTCCTCATGAAAAAGATCCTGGTTCCTGCCCTGCTGGCCACTGTTGTCGGCACCTTCTCGTCTGTGGCACAAGCGGCCGAGCCCGAAAGCACCCTGGCCTTCAACGTCGGCGTGGTGTCCGACTACCGCTACCGTGGGTTGAGTCAAACTCGCTTTGACCCGGCTCTGCAAGGCGGTGTGGACTACACCGATAAGAGCGGCTTGTATGTGGGTGCTTGGGGCTCGACCATCAAGTGGATCAAGGACCTGGGTGCCAGCAAGGGTTCTGTTGAACTGGATTTGTATGGCGGTTACAGAGGCGCGGTCGGCGATGTGGCCTACGACGTGGGCTTCTTGCGCTACGAATACGCTGGCAACAAACTGGCCGGCGTGGGGGTCTACACCAATGCCAGCACCAATGAGGTTTATGGCGCAGTGACTTATGGGCTGTTTACGGCCAAATACTCGCACGCGATCTCCAACCTGTTCGGCAACCCCGATAGCAAAAACAGCTACTACCTGGACTTGAGTGCCACCCTGGATTTGGGCAATGGCTTCAGCTTGGTGCCGCATGTCGGCTACCAGAAGCTCAAAGGTGCTCTCAACACCGACGGCTCCTACACAGACTATGCGCTCACTTTGGCCAAAGACTTGGGCAATGGTTTGTCCGTGACGGGAGCTGTGGTGGGCACCAATGCCAGCAAAGACTTCTATTACACGCCTGGTCGGCCAGGCGTTGAAGGTCTTGGCAAGACCAGTGCCGTTGTCGGCCTGAAGTACACCTTCTGATCCACCCCCCAAGGAGCCATCATGAAACTGGTGACCGCCATCATCAAACCCTTCAAGCTCGACGAGGTACGTGAAGCCCTCTCTGGCATCGGTGTGCAGGGCATCACGGTGACCGAAGTCAAAGGCTTCGGTCGCCAAAAGGGCCACACCGAGCTCTACCGCGGCGCGGAATACGTCGTGGACTTTTTGCCCAAGGTGAAGATCGAAGCCGCGGTCGACGATGGCATCGTCGACCGTGTGATCGAAGCCATCGAGTCCGGTGCCCGCACCGGCAAGATCGGCGACGGCAAGATCTTTGTGTACGACTTGCAGCAGGTGGTGCGCATCCGCACCGGCGAGACCGGCACCGCTGCCCTGTGAACCCCATGAAAGAGAGTCGAACATGAACAAACTCATGAAACCCCTGGCCGTCGGTCTGGGCCTGCTCGGCGCCTGTGCGCTGGCCTGGGCGCAGGCTGCTGCGCCCGAAGCGGCGGCCTCGGCCGCTGAAGCTGCCGCCGCCGTGGTGCCCGTGCCCAACAAGGGCGACACCACCTGGATGATGGTCTCCACCCTGCTGGTGCTGATGATGGCCGTGCCCGGTCTGGCGCTGTTCTACGGCGGCCTGGTGCGCAGCAAGAACATGCTGTCTGTGCTGATGCAGGTGATGGTCACCTTCTCGCTGATCGTGGTGCTGTGGTTCATCTACGGCTACAGCATGGCCTTCACCGAGGGCAGCGCCTACATCGGTGGCTTTGATCGCCTCTTCATGAAGGGCATCTGGGACAACGCCGCTGGCACCTTCGCCAACGCCGCCACCTTCAGCAAGGGCGTCTACATCCCCGAAATCGTCTTTGCCGCCTTCCAGGCCACTTTCGCGGGCATCACCTGTGCGCTGATCGTCGGTGCTTTTGCCGAGCGCGTGAAGTTTTCGGCCGTGCTGCTGTTCATGGCGCTGTGGTTCACCTTCAGCTACGTGCCGATCGCGCACATGGTCTGGTTCTGGATGGGTCCGGACGCCTATGCTTCCAAAGAAGTGGTCGATGAGATGACTTCCAAAGCCGGTCTGATCTGGCAGTGGGGCGCGCTCGACTTCGCCGGCGGCACCGTGGTGCACATCAACGCCGCCGTGGCCGGTCTGGTCGGTGCCTTCATGATCGGCAAGCGCGTCGGTTATGGCCGCGAGTCCATGGCCCCGCACAGCCTGACGCTGACCATGGTGGGCGCAGCCCTGCTGTGGGTGGGTTGGTTCGGTTTCAACGCCGGCTCCGCCCTGGAAGCCAACGGCTTCGCCGCCCTGGCCTTCGTCAACACCATGCTTGCCACCGCCGCCGCTGTGCTGGCCTGGTGTGTGGGTGAAGCCCTGATGCGTGGCAAGGCCTCGATGCTGGGCGCTGCCTCGGGTGCTGTGGCTGGCCTGGTGGCCATCACCCCGGCTGCGGGCAACGTCGGCATCGGTGGTGCGGTCATCATCGGCCTGGTCGGTGGTTTCGGTGGTCTGTGGGGCGTCAATGGCCTGAAGAAACTGCTGGGTGCCGACGACTCGCTCGATGTATTCGGCGTGCACGGTGTCTGCGGCATCCTGGGGGCGCTGCTGACCGGCGTGTTCAACTCGCCCAACCTCGGCGGCCCGGGCTTTGTGGCCGATTGGGTCACGGCCGCCATGGTCACCCCGACCGAGTTCTCGATCGGTGCCCAGGTCTGGACCCAGGCCAAGGCCGTTGGCCTGACGGTGCTGTGGTCGGGTGTGGTCTCCGTGATCGCTTACAAACTCGTTGACCTCACGGTGGGTCTGCGCGTGAGCGAAGAAGAAGAGCGCGAAGGCCTGGACATCAGCAGCCACGGCGAGTCGGCCTACCACGGCTGATCGGCGCAGAGCTAAAACGAAAACACGGGCCAGGATTCTGGCCCGTGTTTTTTTGCGCGCGTGAAGCGCAGCGACTCAGACGATGACCGGGATCTCGGTGGCCGGTGGCGTGTTGCGGCTGCGGCCGCAGCGCACCAGGCCGTCGATCATGACCATGCCGATGCCTGGGATGTCGCCCAGCTGCACACTGTCAAGCAGGTCTTTGCCGGCGCTGTGCTGGGCCTTGTCCATGAAGACGAAATCGGCGGCGCGACCGACCTCGATCAGGCCGCAGTTGAGCTCGCGGATGCGTGCGGTGTTGCCGGTGGCAAAGCCAAACACCACCTCGGCCGGGATGTTGGCGAAGCTGGAGATCAACGCGATCAGGCGCAGCATGCCCAGCGGCTGAACGCCCGAGCCGGCCGGCCCGTCGGTGCCCAGGATCACGCGGTGCGGGCACTTGAGCTCGATCGCGGCACGCGCTGCTTCGATGGCGATTTTTTCGTTGCCGTTGTGCACGATCTCGATCGCACGCGAAGATTTTTCGCACAGTTCGCACACATGGCGCCAGGGCAGCGCGGTGTGGCCGCCGTTGATGTGGCCGATCACATCGGCGTCGGCCTCCAGGATCACGTCTTTGTCGATCAGGCCCGAGCCGGGGATCGACGGCCCACCCGTGTGGATGGTGCTCTGGATGCCGTATTTGCGCGCCCAGGCAACCATGGTCTGGGCTTCTTCACCGGCTTTGACCGAGCCCAAGCCCACCTCGCCGAGCAGCTTCACGCCGGCATTGGCCAGGTCCTTGAAGTCCTGCTCGGTCATGCCTTTTTCGATCACGGGCGCGCCCGCGATCACCTTGACGCCACCGGGGCGGAAATTGTCGAAGGCGCGCTGCGCCGTGATGGCCAGGGCCTTGAGGCCCACGATGTCTTTGGGTCGACCGGGCAGGTGCACTTCGCCCGCCGAGACCATGGTGGTCACGCCGCCGTTCATGGTCGAGTCGATCCAGCCGATCTGGTTCTGGCGCGGTGTCCAGTCGCCAAACACCGGGTGCACATGGCTGTCGATCAGGCCTGGCGCCACGCAGGTGCGCCGCGCGTCGATCGTCTGCCGTGCGTGGCTGGTGTCGCAATCGGCCTCCTTGCCCACAGCGGCAATCAGCCCGTCCTGCACCACGATGGTGTCGGCGTCCAGGATCGGCTGGTCGATGTCGCCCGAGAGCAGCAGGCCAATGTTTTGGATGACCACCTTGCCCGATTTTTCACTGCTTGCCACGTCTGCCATGGGTATCTCCTCGAGAAAATTCAGCGCTTCACGGCGCGCATGACGGTGTCCAGCACCACCGCGTGCCAGTGCGCCAGCGCGGGCGGGCTCTCCAGCTTTTCGCCCAGAAAGGCCGAGAGCGTGAAGCGGTTGGAGAGGTAAAAATAATTGAGGCTGGCGATCATCAGGTAGACATCGCGCCCCGACAAGCCTTCGCGGAAGACCTTTTTCTTCATGCCGCTGGCCAGCACCGATTCGAGGATCTGGATGGCCGGCGACGAGTAATCCTGCGCGCGGCTGGACTTGACGATGTGTTTGCCGCGGTGCAGGTTCTCGTCGTTGAGCAAGGTGATGAATTCGGGGTTCTTCTGGTAGTAGTCCCAGATGAAGCTGACCACATCGACCAGGGCTTTTTCGGGCTGCTCGGCGTCCAGGTTCAGCGCCATTTCGGCCTCGTTGAAGCGCCGGTAGAGGTCTTCGATGACCGCGATGAACAAGCCTTCCTTGTTGCCGAAGTAGTAATAGATCATGCGGTCGTGCGATTTGGCCGCTTTGGAGATCTGTTCGATGCGCCCGCCCGAAAAGCCGTGCTTGGCAAAAACCCGCGTGGCCGCGCGCAGGATGCTCTCTTGTGTGTCGAGTGCCGCCTGTTCGCGCACGCCAGGTTTGCGGCCGGGGCTGGCCGAGCGGCGGGCGGGGGTGCGCGTGGCAGCGGTGCTCATAGAGGTCTGGTGCAAAGAGGTGACATCAATGGGGCTGGTCTATGCCGCAGGGCCTGATGGCAGGGCATCAGGATTCGGCGAAGGCCCGCTCGATCACGAAATCACCGGGTCGAGAGGTGTTGCCTTCGCGGAACCCCCGCGCTTCCAGCAGGTGCTTGAGGTCCTTGAGCATGGCCGGGCTGCCGCAGATCATCGCACGGTCGGTGGCCGGGTCCAATGCGGGCAGTTTCAGGTCGTCAAACATCTTGCCCGAAGCCATGAGCTCGGTGACCCGGCCCATGTTCTGAAATTCCTCACGGGTGACGGTGGGGTAATACAGCAGCTGCCGCGCGATCATCTCGCCCAGGAATTCGTGCTTGGGCAGGTGGTCCAGCAGCAGCTCGCGGTAGGCCAGTTCGTCGACGGTGCGCACGCCGTGCACCAGGATGACCTGCTCGAATTTTTCATAGGTTTCGGGGTCGCGCACGATGCTCATGAAGGGCGCCAGCCCGGTGCCGGTGGACAAGAGGTACAGGCGCTTGCCTGGCAGCAGGTAGTCGATGACCAGGGTGCCGGTGGGCTTGCGGCCGACGATGATGCTGTCGCCCACCTGGATGTGCTGCAGGCGCGAGGTCAGCGGGCCGTCTTCGACCTTGATGCTCAGAAACTCCAGGTGCTCCTCGTAATTGGGCGAGGCGATGCTGTAGGCGCGCAGCAGCGGCCGGTCATTCACGCGCAGGCCGATCATGGTGAAGTGGCCGTTGGCAAAACGCACGCCGGCATCGCGGGTGGTGGTGAAGCTGAAAAGCCGGTCGGTCCAGTGGCGGACGCTCAGCACTTTTTCTTCAATGAATGCGCTCATGGTGTTCTCCCTTGCAATGTCTCATTCGTTCCAGCTGGCGAGCTTGTTGTTCCGATCTTTCCTGTGCTCGGCCTCGGGCAGAGGGCTCTGGCGCTGGCCGCTGCGGCGCCGAGGCCGGCATTTCATGTAGTTTTCACTACATTGGTGATGGGCGGATGCTAAAACAAACGCCACGCATTTGGTTCAGGGTTTACTCCATGTGCATGTAGAGAACACTACATTAAATTAGGCGAATGCCAGCAAGCCAGAACGCTGGATCGGAGGCGGGCCAGAGATGACAGAGCACACCAGAACGGATGGATTGCCGGGGGAGAGCGAACCCCAGGTGCTCGAGCGCGCGCGCCCTCGCAACGAGCGCATGGCCGACAGCAAGATCGAATGCAACGCCTGCCCGGTGCTGTGCCAGATCACCGAGGGCCGCAGCGGCGCCTGCGACCGCTATGCCAACCAGGACGGCGTGCTGATCCGGGTTGATCCGGTGGTCCTGCTGCGCAAGACCCTGGACGACGGCGCGGCCAAGCTGGTGCAGTTCAGTGGGCGCGTGGTCCAGCACGGTGCGCCGCCTGCGCAAGACGTGAGCAATGCACCCGACTGGGATGGTGATCTGCTGCTGTCCGACGAGGTCTTTGTCACCGGCGTGGGTTCGTCCACCACCTACCCCGACTACAAGCCTGCGCCCTTCATTGTCCGCTCCAAGGCGCAGGGCGTGGACATGGTGACGGTGGTGACCGAGGGCATCTTCAGCTACTGCAGCTTCAAGGTGAAGATCGACACCGACCGCTACCTGGGCCCCGAGCAGGCCAATGTGCGCTGCAAGGGCGAGGTGGTCGGGCACGTGACCACGGCCGAATACGGCTCGCAAATGCTCTCGCTCGGCGGCGTGCACCACCTGACGGGTGGCAGCAAGAAGGAAGGCCGCGTCACCGTCGAAATGATGCAGGCTTTGGGCAACAAACAGGCCGTCGAGCTGTCGATCGACCACGGCGCGCAGATCGTGGTCCAGGCGGGCCGCGCGCCCATCGTCAACGGCGTGCAGGAGCAGCGCATGCGCGTGGGCTGCGGTTCGGCCACAGTGGGCATTTTTGCCAAACAGCTTTTCGGGCATGTGGACGAGGTGGTGGTGGTCGATGACCACATCACCGGCGTGCTCAGCGAGCACCAGGCCGGCCGCTGCCTGGACATGCGCCCTTCGGGCATCCAGATGCGAGGGCGCAAATCGACGCCAGGCCGCTACTTCCAGGTCGCCGAGCCGGGCACCGGCTGGGGCGGCACCTCGATCGCGGAGCCTTTGTCGGTGATCGAGGGCTGGGACCCCGACGTTGCCTGGCCGGGTCTGCGCCTGCTGATGACCTCCACCACCGGTGAACATGCGGCCTGGTACGTGCTGGATGAACAATTGGTGCCGCGCGAGCAGGCCATGCCCGAAGCGGTGCGCGCGGTGGTCGAGCGCATTGGCGAAAACTGCGAGCCCTCGCTGAGCACCGTGCTGTTCCTGGCTGGCGCCGGTGGCAGCCTGCGCGCAGGTGCCACCGAAAACCCGGTGCTGCTCACGCGCGGCATCAAGGATGCGCTGATCAACGTGACCTGCGGCGGCGCACCGGCCTATGTGTGGCCGGGCGGCGGCATCACCGTGATGGTGGATGTGATGCGCATGCCCGACCACAGCTTTGGCACCGTACCCACGCCGGCCATCATCGCGCCGATCGAGTTCAGCATGCGCCTGGACGACTACGCCGCCTTGGGTGGGCATGTGCAGGAAGTGCGCAGCCTGCAAGAGGTGCTGCGCACCGGCGCCTGGCACAACGAGGGCGCGCCCACGCGCCGCCAATGGCTGCGCCAGGACCCGAGCAACCCCTGGCCGATGGGCCAGCCCCCGCTGATTGGCTGACGATGGCTGCGCAATCTCGCGCGCTCGGTGACGGGCGCCTGCACTTTCAACACGGTCCGATGGACATCGTCATCGGCGCCGAGGGCGATGCCCGGGCGGTGCAGGCCGCGCATGCGCGGGCCTGGGCGCGCTTTCAGGGCCTGTTGGCCGAGCTGGTGCAGGAGTTGCCGCTGCTGCGCGCACCGGTCGATGGCGTGTGCCGCTTGCATGGCCCGGTGGCGCGCCGCATGTGGTCCGCGGCTGCGGCCCACCGGCCGGCTTTTGTGACCCCGATGGTCGCGGTGGCCGGGGCGGTGGCGCAGGAGCTGGTGCAGGCCTACGCCTGTGCGGGCGTCTCGCGTGCCTGGGTCAACAACGGCGGCGACATCGCCCTGCACCTGACGCCAGGCAGCACCTTCCGCATCGGTCTGTGCGCCGACATCGACGCTGTGCGCTGGCTGGGCGAGCGCGCAGGCCTGCAGCCCGATGGCCAGTTCGAGCTGGGGCACGCCAGTGGCGTGCGCGGGGTGGCCACCAGCGGCTGGAAGGGCCGCAGTTTCTCGCTGGGCATCGCCGACAGCGTGACGGTGCTGGCCGCCACCGCCGCCGAGGCCGACGCCGCCGCCAGCCTGATCGCCAACGCGGTCAATGTGCAAGCGCCGGGCATTGTGCGGGCGCCGGCCAACACGCTCAAAGACGACAGCGACCTCGGTAACATCCCGGTGACGGTGGAGGTGCCCAGGCTGGCACCATCGCTGGTGCAGCAGGCCTTGCGTGCCGGTTTGGACCACGCGCTGGCGCTGCAGCGCTCGGGCCGCATCGCCGCCTGTGTGCTGAGCTGCCAGGGCCAGGCGCTGGCCACGCCCGGGCCGCAAACGGTGCTGCCCAGCCCGATACCACCTTCAAGGCGCGCGCAGCGCGAACAGCGCGCGCTGGAGACCATGCATGATTGAGATCCGCAGAACCCACACGCACGTCGAAGACATCTTCCACGAGTTTGGCCCCGTGGCCGCGCAGCCGCTGCGCCGTGGCTTCATCGCGGCGGTCCTCACCAACCCTTTTGCCGGTCGCCACGAGCCCGACATCCTGCCCATGATGGAAGCGCTCAACGCGGTCGGCACGCAGATGGCGAACCGTCTGCTCGCAGCCATGGCGGTCGAGCGCGAGCAGATCCAGAGCTACGGCAAAGGCGCGATCATTGGCGCCGCTGGCGAGCTCGAACACGGTGCCCTGTGGCATGTGCCCGGCGGCTACGCCATGCGCGAGTTGCTGGGCTGGAGCGGCGACCGCCTGGCCTACATGCAGGGCCAGGGCGAGACCAAGACGGGTCAGCCGGGCAATGCCCTGGCCATCGTGCCCTCGACCAAAAAAGTGGGGCCGCCGGGCTGCACGCTGGATGTGCCGCTGACCCACATCAACGCCAGCTATGTGCGCAGCCATTTCGACGCCATCGAGGCGCGCGTGCCGGGCGCGCCCTTGCCCGACGAGCTGGTCTACGTGCTGGCCATGTCCACCGGCGCCCGTGTGCACGCACGGGTGGGTGGGCTCCAAGCCGCCGACATTGCCAAATGGGACGGCCAGCGCTGAAGCGCGCTCGGGTGCATTCTTGTTTTTGTGAGGAAAACCATGTCAGCCAAGATCCGAAAATTGCTGGTCCAGGTCGATGAAACCCGCATCGAAATGGGACAAGCCATCGACCCGCCCACGCGCCGCGCCGTGGCCATGGCCGTGATCGAGAACCCGTATGCCGGGCAGTATGTGCCCTCGCTTGATGAGCTGATCGCCATCGGCGAAGAACTGGGTGCCTTGCTCGGGCAAAAGTGCGTGGCAGCGCTGGGCATCGCGCCGGGCCAGGCGCAGAGCTACGGCAAGGCGGCGATCGTGGGCGAGGCCGGCGAGCTCGAACACGCCGCCGCCATCCTGCACCCCAAGCTGGGCGCGCCCTTGCGCCAGGCGGTCGAAAAAGGCGCGGCCCTGGTGCCGTCGAGCAAGAAGCGCGGCGGCATGGGCACGGCCATCGACGTGCCGCTGGGCCACAAGGACGCGGCGTTTGTGCGCAGCCACTTTGATGCGGTCGAGGCGCGGGTGTCCGATGCGCCGCGCCCCAATGAAATCGTGGTCGCGGTGGCGGTCACCGACAGCGGGCGGCCCCTGCCGCGCATCGGTGGATTGCAAGTCCACGAGATCAAAGGTGAGGACGGTTTGAGGTGAAATGGCCAAGGCCAGTGTGTGAAGATGCTTGAGTGAACTTAACCCCTGAAAGGAAGCACAATGTTCAAGTTGAAATACCAAGGAGTGATCCGCCCGCTGCTGGCCCTGACGGCCGGCATGGCGATGGCTGCAGGCGCCCTGGCGCAAAACGTGCTGAAGATCGGCGAGATCAACAGCTACAAGGCGCAGCCCGCGTTTTTGGAGCCCTACAAAAAAGGCATGCAGCTGGCTGTGGACGAGGCCAATGCCGCCGGCGGTGTGCTGGGCCGCAAGATCGAGCTGATCACGCGCGATGACAACGCCAACCCCGGTGATGCCGTGCGCGCGGCCGAAGAACTGATGTCGCGCGAGCAGGTCGATGTGCTGATGGGCTCCTTCCTCTCGCACATCGGCCTGGCCCTGACCGACTTCGCCAAGCAGAAGAAAACCTTCTTCCTGGCAGGCGAGCCGCTGACCGACAAGATCGTCTGGGACAACGGCAACCGCTACACCTTCCGCCTGCGCACCTCCACCTACATGCAGGTGGCCATGCTCATGCCCGATGTGGCGGCGATGAAGAAAAAGCGCTGGGCCCTGGTCTACCCCAACTACGAATATGGCCAGTCGGCCGTGGCCAGCTTCAAGAAGCTGCTCAAGGCGGCCCAGCCCGATGTCGAGTTCGTGGCCGAGCAGGCCACGCCCCTGGGCAAGGTCGAGGCTGGCAGCGTGGTGCAGGCCCTGGCCGATGCCAAGCCGGACGCGATCTTCAACGTGCTCTTCGGTGCCGATCTGGCCAAGTTCGTGCGCGAGGGCAACACCCGTGGCCTGTTCAAGGGCGTGGAAGTGGCCAGCCTGCTGACCGGCGAGCCCGAGTACCTGGACCCGCTCAAGGATGAGACGCCCAACGGTTGGCTGGTGACCGGCTACCCCTGGTACGCCATCAAGACGCCAGAGCACGAGGCTTTCCGCAGCGCCTACGAAGCCAAGTTCAAGGAATATCCGCGTCTGGGTTCGGTGGTGGGCTATGCCGCGATCAAATCGATCGTCGAAGGCGTGAAGAAAGCCGGCTCCACCGAGTCTGAAAAACTGGTCAACGCCTTCCGTGGCCTCAATGTGATGACGCCGTTCGGCCCCGTCGTGTACCGCCCCGAAGACCACCAGTCGACCATGGGCGCCTATGTGGGCCGCACCAAGAACGAGGGCGGCAAGGGCGTGATGGTCAACTCGCGCTACATGGACGGTGCCAAGTTCCTGCCCTCGGCCGACGAGGTCAAGAAAATGCGTCCGGCCAACTGAGCAGGACGACCCCAGTGACCCAGCGCCTCATGTCTGACTTGTTGAAATCTGCACAGACCCTATGAATTTTTCGGGCTTTGTTGTCCAGTTGCTCAATGGCCTGGCCGGCGCTTCGTCGCTGTTTTTGGTCGCAGCCGGGTTGTCACTGATCTTCGGTGTCACCCGGATTGTGAATTTCGCCCACGGCTCCTTTTACATGCTGGGGGTTTACTTCGCCTACGCTCTGGTGGCCCGGTTGGAATGGATGGGCTTTTGGCTCGCCGTGCCAGTGGCCGCCTGTGCGGTGGGCGCGCTCGGGGTGGTGGTGGAGATGCTGCTTTTGCGGCGCATCTACCGCGCCCCCGAGCTCTTTCAATTGCTCGCCACCTTTGCCCTGGTGCTGGCCATCAAGGACGGGGTGTTGTGGTTGTTTGGCCCCGAAGAGTTGCTGGGGCCGCGTGCGCCGGGCCTGACCGGTTCGATCGATGTGCTGGGGCGCCAGTTCCCGGTGTATGACCTGTTTTTGATCGTGGTGGGCCCCATTGTGCTGGGCCTGCTGTGGTTGCTGCTCACCCGCACGCGCTGGGGCACGTTGGTGCGTGCGGCCACGCAAGACCGCGAGATGGTCGGGGCGCTGGGCGTGAACCAGGCCTGGCTGTTCACGGCGGTGTTCGCGCTGGGCGCGATGCTGGCCGGCCTGGGCGGCGCGCTGCAGTTGCCGCGCGAGCCCGCCAACCTGGAGATGGACCTGCACATCATCGGCTCGGCCTTTGTGGTCGTGGTGGTGGGCGGCATGGGCTCGATCCCTGGGGCCTTTGTGGCCGCGCTCTTGATTTCCGAGATCAAGGCCTTGTGCATCTGGCTCGGCCTGATCAACGTGTTTGGGGTGGACATTTCGTTTTCCAAGCTCACACTCGTGGCCGAATTCGTGGTCATGGCGGTGGTGCTGGTGGTGCGCCCCTGGGGCCTGATGGGCAAGGCGCAGGCCGCAGCGCGCGCGCTGGGCGAGGCCGAGCTGCCGATCCGCCCGGCCGACAAGCTGTTCCTGGCGGCCGTGGCCGTGCTGGCACTGGCCTTGCTGGTGCTGCCCTCGATGAGCAGCGGCTCGCCCTATGTGGTGGTGCTGGCGATCGACCTGCTGATCGCGGCGCTGTTTGCGGCCAGCCTGCACTTCATCATGGGGCCGGCGGGCATGCACTCGTTTGGCCACGCGGCCTACTTTGGCCTGGGCGCGTATGCGGCTGCGCTGGTGGTGCGCAAGCTGGGGCTGTCGATGGAGCTGGCCCTGCTGCTGGCGCCGCTGGTGGCCGCGCTGGGCGCGCTCATCGTCGGCTGGTTCAGCGTGCGCCTGTCAGGCGTCTATCTGGCCATGCTCACGCTGGCCTTTGCGCAGATCGTCTGGGCCGGGGTTTACCAATGGGACGACGTGACCGGCGGCAGCAACGGCATGACCGGTGTCTGGCCGGCCGAGTGGCTCTCGGGCAAGCAGGCCTATTACTACCTGACCCTGGTGCTGGTGCTGGTCTCGCTGTGGGCTTTGCGGCGCATGCTGTTCTCGCCCTTTGGTTATGCCTTGCGTGCGGGCCGCGACTCGGTGCTGCGTGCCGATGCGATCGGCATCGACGTCAAGGCCATGCAGTGGATCGCCTTCATCATTGCCGGCGCCTTTGCCGGTGTGGCGGGCGCCTTGTTCGCGTTTTCCAAGGGCAGCATCTCGCCCGAAACCCTCAATGTGAGCCGCTCGGTCGATGGCCTGGTGATGGTGCTGCTGGGTGGCCTGCAGACCCTGGCCGGGCCGGTGGTCGGCGCGGTCAGCTACACCTGGCTGCACGATGTGATGGCCCGCAGCACCGAATACTGGCGCGCCTTGCTGGGTGCGGTGATCCTGATTCTGGTGCTGCTGTTCCCGCAGGGCATTGCCGGCTTTTTCCGCCAGCTGCTGGACCAGCGGCGCAACACTGCGGAGGTGGCGCGATGAGTTTGCTGACCGTCGACAACCTCGGCAAGTCCTTTGGCGGCGTCAAGGCCGTCGATGGCATCCATTTCGAGCTCAAGGCCGGCGAATTGCTGGCCCTGATCGGCCCCAACGGTGCGGGCAAGTCCACCACCTTCAACATGGTCAATGGCCAACTGCGCGCCGACCGTGGCTCGATCCGCCTGGACGGCACCGAGCTGGTGGGCCTGCAGCCGCGCCAGATCTGGCGTCTGGGCGTGGGCCGCACCTTCCAGATCGCCGCCACCTTCTCATCTTTGACAGTGGTCGAGAACGTGCAGATGGCGCTCATGTCGCAAGACCGCAAGCTGTTTTCCATGTGGTCATCGGCCGCCAAGCACCGCCGCAGCGATGCGCTCGATCTGCTGGACATGGTGGGCATGGGCGCGCAGGCCGACCGGCCCTGCAGCGTGCTCGCCTATGGCGATGTCAAGCGTGTGGAGCTGGCGATCGCGATGGCCAACAACCCCAAGCTGCTGCTGATGGACGAGCCCACGGCCGGCATGGCGCCCAAAGAGCGCAATGAACTGATGGCGCTGACCAAAAAGCTGGTGACCGAGCGTGGCGTGGCCGTGCTGTTCACCGAGCACAGCATGGACGTGGTCTTTGCCTACGCCGACCGCATGGTGGTGCTGGCGCGTGGGCGCCTGATCGCCGAAGGTCAACCCGAGCTGATCCGCGACCACCCCAAGGTGCAAGAGGTGTATTTCGGCAGCGGCAAGACATTTGAAAAGTCCCACGGCGCTGGCCCAGCGCAAGAGGAGCAAGCGGCATGACGGCGGTTTCGCAGACAGGCAACGATCAGGTCCTGCTGGACGCGCACGGCCTTGCCGCCTGGTATGGCGCGGCGCAAATCCTCTACGACATCGGGCTGCAGGTGCGCCGCGGCGAAGTGGTGGCCCTGATGGGCCGCAATGGCGCGGGCAAATCGACCACGCTCAAGACCCTGATGGGCCTGATGGACCGCCGCCGGGGCACGGTGCGTTTCATGGACCAGGACATCTCGCAGAGCCAGCCGCACGAGATTGCGCGCATGGGCATGGGCTTCGTGCCCGAAGACCGGCGCATCTTCACCGACCTGACGGTCACCGAAAACCTCGAAGTGGGCCGCCAGCCGCCGCGCCGCTGGCCCGATGGCAGCGCCGCGCCCAGCTGGAGCCCGCAAGACCTCTACAAGCTTTTTCCCAACCTGGGCGAAATGCCCGACCGCCCGGGTGGTCGCATGAGCGGCGGCGAGCAGCAGATGCTGACCGTGGGGCGCACCCTCATGGGCAACCCCTTGCTGGTCTTGCTTGACGAGCCTTCCGAAGGCGTGGCACCGGTGATCGTCGAGCAAATGGCGCAGATGATCCTGGAGCTCAAGGCCAAGGGCGTGAGCATTTTGCTGTCCGAGCAAAACCTGCACTTTGCCGAGCTGGTGTCCGACCGCGCCTATGTGCTTGAGAAGGGGCAAATCCGTTTTGAGGGCAGCATCGAGGCACTCTCGCGCGCCGAAGACATCCGCCGCGCTTACCTGAGCGTCTGAGCCTGCGTGCCATTCAGAGGCCCCACCCGCGCATGCCCCCCAGCACCTACGCCGAGCAAGCCATCGCCCTGCGCGTCAACGGCCAGGCCCACGCGCTGACCGTGGGCCCCAGCGCCACCTTGCTGCAGGTGCTGCGCAATGACCTGGGCCTCAACGGCCCCAAATACGGTTGTGGCCTGGGCCAGTGCGGCGCCTGCACGGTGCACATCGACGGCGTGGCCGCACGCGCTTGCGTGATTCCGGCCGCGCAGGTGCAAGACCGCGCCATCACCACACTCGAAGGCCTGGGCAGCCGCCAACGGCCGCACCCGGTGCAAAGCGCCTTCATCAGCGCGCAGGCCGCGCAGTGCGGCTATTGCCTCAACGGCATGATCATGACGGTGGCCGCCTTGCTCGCGCGCGAGCCGCAGCCCAGCCCGCAAGCCGTGCGCGACGCCCTCTCGGGCAATCTGTGCCGCTGCGGCGCGCACCTGGAGATCCTGGCGGCGGTGGCCCAGGCCACGGCGGCGATGGCCGCCGAGCCAGCCAACACCGGGGCTCAGCCATGAAGCGCAGCGAACGGCTGACCCAGCTGCGCACGCGCGCCGATTTTTTGCGCGCCCAGGGCGTGCTGCTGATCACGCGCGAGCCGCCGCCCGCACCTGCGCCCGCGCCGGGCCAACCGCCCATCGTCGCGGGCAACCCGGCCGAAGGCGTGGAGGTGCTGCTGTCGGTGTGGGACGACGGCACGGCGCTTGGCCTGCACGGCCATGTGGACCTGGGCACGGGCATCCGCACAGCGCTTGCGCAAATCGTGGCCGACGAGCTGGACCTGGAGATGGACCAGGTCGACATGGTGCTGGGCGACACGGCGCGCGCGCCCAACCAGGGCCCGACGATCGCCAGCGCCTCGATCCAGATCCATGCGCTGCCCTTGCGCAAGGCGGCGGCGCAGGCGCGTGCCTGGCTGCTGGCCGAGGCCGCCCGGCAGCTGGGCGCCGAACCCGAGCGCCTGACGGTGCGCGCGGGCTGCGTGCAGGTGGCGGGCGAGCCCGAGCGCAGCGTGCGCTACGGCGATGTGCTGCAAGGCCGCCGCATCGAGCTGCGGCTCGATCTGGACAGCCCCGTCAAGGCCGTGGCCGACTACCGCGTGGTGGGGCAAAGCCAGCCGCGTGTGGACATCCCGGCCAAGGCCTTTGGCGAGGCGGTGTTTGTGCACGACATGCGCGTGCCCGGCATGTTGCATGGCCGCGTGGTGCGCCCGCCTTATGCCGGAGCCGACCACGGTGACTTCATCGGCAACACGCTCGAGTCGGTGGACGAGCGCTCGATCGCGCACATCCCGGGCATCCGCGCGGTGGTCGTGATCCGCGATTTCGTGGGCATCGTGGCCGAGCGCGAAGAGCAGGCCGAGGCCGCCTGCACCAGCCTGCAGGTGCGCTGGAGACCCTGGCCAGGCATGCAGCCGCTGGACGACCTGGCCCAGGCCTTGCGCGACAACCCTGCACGGCCGCGCCAGTTGGTGGACGAGGGCGATGTCGATCAGGCCTTGTCGGGCGCCAGCCAGGTGCTCGAGCGCAGCTATGTCTGGCCTTACCAGATGCACGCCTCGATCGGCCCCTCGTGCGCGGTGGCCGACTGGCGCGGCGAAGCCGGCGCGCCCGCGCTGCGTGTGTACGCGGGCACACAAAACCCGCATGTGCTGCGCCTGGACCTGGCGCGCCTGATGGGCGTGCAGGATGTGGCGGTCGATGTGGTGCGCATGGAGGCCTCGGGCTGCTACGGCCGCAACTGCGCCGATGATGTGGCGGCCGACGCGGCCCTGCTCTCGCGCGCTGTGGGTGCGCCGGTGCGGGTACAGCTCACGCGCGAGCAAGAGCACTTGTGGGAGCCCAAGGGCGCGGCCCAGCTCATGCAGGTGCGCGGTGGGCTGCGCGCCGATGGCGGCATCGCGGCCTACGATTTTTCCACCTCTTACCCCTCGAACGCCGCACCCACGCTGGCGCTGCTGCTCACGCGCACGGTCGAGCCCAACGCCCAGATGTTCGAGATGGGCGACCGCACCGCACGGCCGCCCTACGACATCGCCGACCTGCGCGTCACCGTCAACGACATGCCGCCCATGCTGCGCGCCTCCTGGTTGCGTGGCGTCTCGGCCATGCCCAACTCTTTCGCGCACGAGTCCTACATCGACGAGCTGGCGGTGGCCGCAGGCGAAGACCCGCTGGCCTATCGCCTGCGCTACCTGCAAGACCCGCGCGCCAGCGAGCTGCTGCAGGCCACCGCCGAGCGCGCGGGCTGGATACCCCACACCCAGCCGCAGGGCCAGGGGGCCACGGGCGACTGGCTGCATGGCCAGGGCTTGGCCTATGCGCGCTACATCCACAGCAAATGGCCGGGCTTTGGCGCCGCCTGGGCCGCCTGGGTGGCCGATGTGGACGTCAACCGAAAGACGGGCGAGGTGCACGTCAAGCGCGTGGTAGTGGGCCACGACGCGGGCCTGACCATCAACCCCGCAGGCGTCGAACACCAGATCCACGGCAATGTGCTGCAGACCACCAGCCGCTCGCTCAAGGAGCAGCTGCGCGTGGACCCCGACACGGGGGTGGTGGCCAGCCGCGAGTGGGGCAGCTACCCGATCCTGAGCTTTCGCGAAGTGCCGGTGATCGAGGTGATGCAGATGCCGCGCCCCGACCAGCCGCCGATGGGCTCGGGCGAGTCGTCTTCGGTGCCCGGCACGGCGGCGATCGCCAACGCGATTTTTGACGCCACCGGCGTGCGCTTTCGCCAGCCGCCCTTCACCCCCGAGGTGGTGCGCGCGGCGCTCAACCCGCAGCCCTTGTCCTCGCCGCCCACCGCGCCCACACCGGCCGCGCCGCTGCGCGAGCCGCCGGCCGATGCACCCTGGCCGCAGCGCCGCCCCCGCTGGCAACAGCTGGGCGCTTTGCTGCTGGGCGCCGGCGGTGTGCTCTGGGGCTTGCTGGGTGGGCGCGCGCCGATTGCGCCGGTGGCCCCCAGCACGGCCATGGTTTACACGGCCGAGACCCTCGAGCGCGGCCGCCAGCTCGCCGCCTTGGGCAATTGCGCCCAGTGCCACACGGCCGACGCGCGCGCGCCCCTGGCCGGCGGTGTGGCGATGGACACGCCGTTTGGCACCGTTTACAGCACCAACATCACGCCCGATGTCCAGACCGGCATTGGCGCCTGGTCATTCAGCGCCTTCCAGCGCGCCATGCGCGAAGGCATCGCGCGCGACGGCCGCCACCTCTACCCGGCCTTCCCCTACACGGCCTACACCCGCATGGGCGACGACGACCTCACAGCGCTGTACGCCTACCTGATGAGTCAAAAACCGGTGCGCGCCCAAGCGCCCCAGACCCAGCTCCAGTTCCCCTTCAGCGCACGCCCCTTGCTGGCCGGCTGGAACGCGCTGTACCTGGAGCCGGGGCCGCGCGCCAGCACCGAGACCACGCGCTCGGCGCTGTGGCAGCGCGGCGAATACCTGGTCAACGCGGTGGGCCACTGCGGCGCCTGCCACACCGAACGCAACGCGCTGGGCGCCGAGCGCGGTGGCCTGGCGTTTTTGGGCGGGGCCATGGTCAAGGGCTGGGAAGCGCCTTCGCTGACCGCGCGCCACCCCGCGCCCGTGCCCTGGACCGAGACCGCCTTCTTCGACTACTTGCGCCGTGGCCACAGCCCGCAGCACGGCGTGGCCGGCGGCCCGATGGCCGAGGTGGTGCAAAGCCTGCGCGATGTGCCCGATGCCGACCTGCGCGCGATGGCGCATTACCTCGCGTCGTTTGGCCAGCCCACCCCCGACGAGCAGGCCCGGCAGGCGGCGCAGCAAGCCATCGCGCAGGCCGCGCGCACCGAAGCCACACTGCTGGGCCCGGCCCAGCGCCTGTTTGCGCAGGCCTGCGGCGCCTGCCACCACGACGGCGATGGCCCGCGCCTGCTGGGTGCCAATGTGCCCCTGGCGCTCAACAGCAATTTGCACAGCGCGCGGCCCGACAACCTGCTGCGCAGCATCCTCGAAGGTGTGCAGGCGCCGGCCAGCCCCGAGCTGGGTTTCATGCCCGCCTTCCAGGACGCGCTGGACGACCGGCAGCTGATCGGTTTGGCCACGTACATGCGCCAACGCTTTGCCCCCCAGCAGCCCGCCTGGACCGATCTGCCCGCCGCCGTGGCGCGCGCCCGCGCGGCCCAGGCCCGGCCCTGAAAGGCGGGGACCCGGTGGTTCACCGCGGCGGCACAATGCCGGCATGAGCACCGCCTGGACCCGCATCACCCTTTTGCCCGACACGCTGGGCGAATCGCCGTTCTGGCACCCGCAGGAGCAGCGCCTGTACTGGGTGGACATTCCGGGCCAGCGCGTGGCGCGGGTGGCGGTGGACGGCTTGCAAGCGCAAGGCGAGGTTGAGCTTTGGTCGCTGGAGGAAGAGCCTGGCTGCATCGCCCCAGCCGAAGGGGGCGGCCTGGTGCTCGCGCTGCGCAGCGGCATGTACCGCGCGCACACCTGGGGTGGCCCGCTGCACCAACTGGCCGATGCCCCCTACGACACGGCCAAGCTGCGTTTCAACGATGGCAAATGTGACCCGCAAGGCCAGCTGTGGGCCGGCTCTATGTACGAACTCAAAGACCAGGCGCTGGGCGCGCTCTACAGGCTCGGTGTACAGGGCTTGCAGGCCATGGCAGAGGGTGTGACCACCGCCAACGGCCTGGCCTGGTCGCCCGATGGCCGCACCCTCTATTGGGCCGACACGGCCGCGCACTGCGTGCGCGCCTTTGACTGTGAGCCGGGCAGCGGCCAGCTCTCTGGCGGGCGCGTGTTCCACCAAATGGCGCCCAAGCCCGCCGGCTGGGTCTGGGCTTGCGGCGAGCCTTACGGTGGTCGCCCCGATGGCGCTGCAGTCGATGCCGAAGGTGCTTACTGGTCCGCCCAGTACGAAGGCCAGCGCCTGCTGCGCCTGTCTCCCAGCGGCCAGGTGCTGGCCGAAGTGCCCACCCCCGTGCCCTGCCCGACCATGCCTTGCTTTGGTGGTCCTGACCTCAAAACCCTGTTCATCACCACCTCGCGTCAGGGCCGCAGCGCCCAAGAGCTGGCGCAGCACCCGGATGCGGGCTGCGTGTTCGCGATGTGCGTGGACGTGGCGGGTCTGCCGGTGAATGCCTGGGCTGCCTGAGGCTTGGGGTCGAGCGGCCTTGCTTGTTGATGTCTGATGTTTTAGCATCACGCATCAGGAGATTGCCATGAGAACCACGCTGGACATTGCCGAAGACGTGCTGTTTGCGGCCAAGGAAATCGCACACCGCGAAAAAAAACCGCTGGGTCAGGTGATGAGTGAACTGGCCCGGCGTGCGTTTCAGACGCCGCCGGCGGGCACCGCTTCACCACTGCAGGTCAGCGAGCGTCTGGCGGCTTACGGGATCGAGCCCTTGCCAGCCCGTGGTGGCGCGGTCACCAATGAGCTGATCGACCGTTTGCGCGAGGCCGAGGGCATTTGATGCGGGCCTTGCTCGATGTGAATGTCTTGATCGCCCTGCACGACCAGGACCATGTTCACCACCGCCGGGCGGTCGATTGGCTGCTGGCGCACATGGGCCACGGTTGGGCCAGCTGCTCGCTCACGCAAAACGGTTGTCTGCGCATCATGGCCCAGGCCGGTTACAGTCACCCGCAGCCTTTGTCGGCGCTGGTGCCGATGCTGCAGCGCTCGACCCAAGCTCCCGCACACGCTTTTTGGTCGGACGATCTGAGCTTGCTCGATGCCACGCGTTTTGAACATGCGCACATCCACAGCGCACGCCAGTTGACCGATTTGTACCTGCTGGCGCTGGCGTGCAGGCACGGTGGGCGGCTGGTCACTTTTGACCAGCGCATCCCGCTGTCGGCCGTCAAAGGCGCAGGTCCCGAGCACCTGGTGCTGCTGTAGCTCCAATTTCCCACAAGCCATCCGTTCAAAAAATTCATCGGCCGCAGCGGGGCGTCGGTTTACCATCTTTGCCCATGGACGCTCAACGCCAACACCTCATCGACGCCGTGCGTGCCGCCGCCGCCGACGGTCGCACCTTGCGCCTGCGCGGGGGCGGGACCAAGGATTTTTCGGGCGCGCCCCTGCGCGGCGAGGTACTCAACACACGCGCGCACAGCGGCATCGTCAGCTACGAGCCCAGTGAGCTGGTGGTCACGGTGCGCGGGGGCACGCCGCTGGCCGAGCTTGAAGCCGCGCTGGCCGAAAAAGGTCAATGCCTGGCTTTTGAGCCACCGCACTTTGGCCCGGGCGCCACGGTGGGCGGCATGGTGGCTGCGGGCCTGTCGGGCCCTGCGCGCGCCAGCGTGGGCGCGGTGCGCGACTTTGTGCTGGGCATCCACATCGTCAACGGCCAGGGTGAAGACCTGAGCTTTGGCGGCCAGGTCATGAAGAACGTGGCGGGCTACGACGTGAGCCGCCTGCTGGCCGGCAGCTGGGGCACGCTGGGCGTGATCACCGAGGTCAACCTCAAAGTGCTGCCGGTGGCCCCGGCCGAGGCCACGCTGATGTGCGCGGGCATTGCGCAAGGCGCGGCGCTTGAGTTGCTGCACCGCTGGGGCGGCCAGCCTCTGCCCCTGAACGCCAGCGCCTGGGTGCATGACACCATGGCGAAACCGGGTGACGACTATTTGTTTGTGCGACTGCGTGGTGCCGTGGCGGCGGTGGAATCGGCGGTGGCGCGCATGGGCGCCGATGCGCAGGCCCTGGGCGCGCGCGTGGCCCGCATGGACAACACGGAAGCCATGGCCGACTGGCGCGCCAGCGCCGAGCAGACCCTGCAGTTCTTCGAGCCCCCCAGCGGCGAGCTCTGCCTGTGGCGCCTGTCGCTGCCGCAGACGGCGCCGGTGCTGGATTTGCCGTATGCCCAATACATCGAGTGGCAAGGTGCGCAGCGCTGGCTGTGGGCGCCGGCCACGGCGGCGGCCGCGCTGCGCGAAGCCGCGCAAGGCGTGGGCGGTCAGGCCACGCTGTTTCGCGCCAGCCTGCTCGGCGGTGCGAGCGACAAGGCGGTGGGCGTGAATGCACCCCTGGACGCCGTGCAGCAGCGCATCCAGCAGGCTTTGCAAAAAGAGTTCGACCCGCACGGCGTGTTCGCCACGGGCCGCATGGGAGTCTGAGATGCAAACCCACCTCGCCCCCGAATACCAGAACACGCCCGAAGGCCGCGAGGCCGAAGCGATTTTGCGCAAGTGCGTGCATTGCGGTTTTTGCACCGCCACCTGCCCGACCTACCAGCTGCTGGGCGACGAGCTCGATGGCCCGCGTGGCCGCATCTACCTGATGAAGCAGGTGCTCGAAGGCGCCGAGCCCACACGCAAGACACAGCAGCACCTGGACCGCTGCCTCACCTGCCGCAATTGCGAAAGCACCTGCCCCAGCGGCGTGCAGTACGGCCACCTGGTCGACATTGGCCGCAAGCTGGTCGACGCCAAGGTACCGCGCCCCATGGGCGAGAAGGTGCTGCGCTGGGCGCTCAAGGAAGGCCTGCCTTCACCGGTGTTCGGCCCGGCCATGAAGCTCGGGCAACTGGTGCGCGATCTGCTGCCCGAAACCCTCCAGGCCAAGGTGCCGGCGCCGCAAGATGCCGGCGCGTGGCCCTCGCGCAGCCATGCCCGCAAGGTGCTGATGCTGGCGGGCTGCGTGCAGCCCGCCATGAGCCCCAACATCAACAGCGCCACCGCGCGCGTGCTCGACGCTTGTGGCATCGAGACCGTGATCGCGCCCAAGGCGGGTTGCTGCGGCGCGGTCAAGTTCCACCTCAATGACCAGGACGGCGGCAGCGCGCAGATGCGCGCCAACATCGACGCCTGGTGGCCGCTGGTGCAAAGCGGCGAGGTCGAAGCGATCGTCATGAACGCTTCGGGCTGTGGCGTCACCGTCAAGGAATACGGCCACATCCTGCAGCACGACGCGCAGTACGCCGACAAGGCCGCGCGCATCAGCGCGCTGACGAAAGACCTGAGCGAATTGCTGCCCGATCTGCTGCCGCAACTCAAAACGCAGATCAACGCCCAGGCCTTGCAAGCCGCTGGCCTGCAGGCCTACCACCCGCCCTGTACGCTGCAGCACGGTCAGCAGCTCAAGGGCGGCGTGGAAAAGTGCCTGAGCGAGCTGGGCTTTGAGGTGAAGACGGCCGCCAATGAAGCGCACCTGTGCTGCGGCTCGGCCGGCACCTACAGCGTGCTCAACCCCGAGCTGTCCAAGCAGCTGCGCGACCGCAAACTCGGCCACCTGCAGGCGCTGCAACCCGAGGGGATCCTCAGCGCCAACATCGGCTGCATCACCCACCTGCAAAGCGGCTGTGGCACGCCGGTGCGGCACTGGGTGGAGCTGCTCGACGAGGCTTTGGCCAGTCCAAGACCACTTTGATTCAGATAAAACAAAATTGACATGATTTGAATTCATGGTAAATTTTGTTTTATGTCAAAACCTGCCGCTGCTGCCGAATTTCTGCCCGCCGCCGTTGACCGCGCCCTGAAAGACCTGGGTGCGAACCTGGCGCTGGCGCGTCAGCGCCGCAAAGAAAGCCAGCGTGCCTGGGCCACCCGCCTCTCGGTGTCGGTGCCCACGCTCATCCGCATGGAAAAAGGCGATCCTTCGGTCGGCATGGGCGTGTACGCAACAGCGCTGTGGCTCATGGGCCGACACACGGCCCTGGCCGAAATGGCCGACCCTGCGCACGATCTGAATGCGCTGGAGCAAGACATTGAGGCCGTGCGTCAGCGCGGCCGTCGCCTGTCACGCCAACCCGGGGAGCTGCTGTGAGCCTGCCCTACCAACCGCAAGACAGCATGAGCCTGTGGTGGCTGGCGGATCCACAAGCGCCGCAGCGCATCGGCACGGTCAGCCTGCAGGACAAGCACCGCAAGGTGGCGCTGAGTTACGACCCCACATGGGTCGCCTCGCCACGCGGCTTTGCCTTGAGCGAAGACTTGCCTTTGCAGAGGGACCTGATGCTGCCTGCCGAGCGCGATGCGGCGGCGGGTGCTGTAGACGATGCCCGGCCCGACCAATGGGGCGAGCGCGTCATCCGCCTGATTCAGCGGCCCGCCCGCTTGTCCTTGTTGGAATATTTGTTCTTTGCCGGCGACGACCGTTTTGGCGCATTGGGGGTGTCGCTGCAAACCGATGCCTACGCGCCCGCCGCCACCGCCGCGCTGCCCACCTTTGATGGCTTGGCCGACATGCACCAGGCGGTGCAGCGTGTCCTGACCGGAGAGGCCGTCAGCGAGCAGCAGCGCCGCTTGTTGCAGCCCGGCGTGTCGTTGGGGGGCGCACGGCCCAAGTCGCTGATGCAGATCGATGGTGCGTCCTGGGTCGTCAAGTTCTCTGATGGGGGTGAGTTGGATGCGCCACTGATCGAGCATGCCAGCATGCAGCTGGCCCGGCACTGCGGCATCCACGTGGCAGACACCTTGGCCTTGCCTTTGCCGCAAGGCCATGCGGTGGCAGTTCGGCGCTTTGACCGCGCAGGCACCCAGCGCCTGCATGTGCAGTCGGCCCATGTGGCGTTGCGGGCTGCAGGCGAAGCCATGGGCTACCCCGAGTTGGCCCAACTCATTCGCCGTTTGGGTCGCCCTGACCAAGTGCGCGCACAGCAGCAGGAGCTGTTTCGCCGCATGGTCTTCAACATCCTGATCGACAACACCGACGACCACGAAAAGAACCATGCCCTGGTGCGCGGCGAAGATGGGTATTACGCGCTGTCCCCCGCCTTTGATGTGCTGCCTACGGCGCAAGGCCTGGGCCATCAGCAAATGCGCGTGGGAGCGCTGGGCCATGAAGCCAGCATGGCCAATGCCTTATCCGAGGCACGGGCCTTTGGTTTGACGCATGCCGTGGCCCGACAGGTGGCGCAAGACATCGCCGCGCAGGTGTCGCAGTGGAAAACGGTGTTCAAGCACGCGAACGTGCGTGAGCAGGACATCGATTTGCTCGCCCAATACCTCGATGGCGAGCATCTGCGTGCGCAGCGTCTTGTTGCCGGGGCATGAGTCGCTGCGCTCTCCTGGTCAAGCCGCCAGCGCCGCCTCGATGTCCTTGGCCAACTTGGCTGGTGTGTCTTGCGGCGCGTAGCGCTTGAGCACGCGGCCGTCGCGGCTGATCAGGAACTTGGTGAAGTTCCACTTGATGCCTTCGCTGCCCAAGAGGCCCGGGGCCTCGTGCTTGAGCCATTGGTAGAGCGGGTGCGCGCCCGCGCCATTGACCTCGGTCTTGGCCATCATCGCAAAGCTCACGCCGTAGTTCTTTTGGCAGAAGGCGCCGATCTCGGCGTTGCTGCCCGGGTCCTGCGCGCCAAATTGGTTGCAGGGAAAACCGATCACCGCCAGGCCCTGTGGCCCGTATTGCTGGTGCAGTTTTTCCAGCCCCGCAAACTGGGGCGTGAAGCCGCAGGCGCTGGCGGTGTTCACGATCAACAGGACCTGGCCGCGGTAATGTGACAGGGGCACGTTCTGGCCATCGATGCTTTGCGCTTCAAAGTCGTACACGCTCATGGGGTCTCCGGTTTCAGGGGGGCGAACGACCGGGCATCCGGATCGCCAGCAAGGCCGCCAGCATGATCAGCGCGCCGCCCAGCAGGGTACGGTGGTCCCAGGTCGAGGCGCCCAGTATCACGGAAGACAGCGAAGCGAACACGAGCTCGGACAACATGACCAGGGCGGTGGTGTGGGCAGGCAGCCGCGCAGCCCCGTATTGCAAGGCCAGGTTGCCCACCACAAAGGCCAGGCTCAGGGCCAGCACGGGCCCGAGCCAGTCGCTGTGCCAGGCCTGGGGCCAGCTGGCGAGCGCGTGGCTGCTGGCCAGCAGCGCCGCCAGCACAGCCATCAGCGCGCCACCGCCGAACATCGCCTGCATGCGCGCCATCTCGGGCGCGTCTTTGAGTTTGAGCAGCAAGGCATTGGTGACGGCAAAAGCCAAACCGCTGAGCAGGGCCAGCACATCGGCCAGGCTTTGTGGCCATGGCCAGGGTTGGCCGGGCTGGTGCAGCACCGTGGCCATGCCCACCATGGCCAGCAGCAGGCGCGCGAGCGCGCCGGCCGTGGGGCGCTCGCCCAGCAAGGCCCAGGCCACCAGCACCGACCAGGCGGGCATGAGGTAGAACAGCAGCACCACGCGCACCACATCGCCCACGGTCACCGCCCAGTTGAAGCCCACATTGGTCAGGCCCGAGGCCACCATCAGCCACCACAGGCTGGGGTGTGCGCGCCAAGCCTGGCGGCTGTGGCTCGCAGGTTGGCGCCACAGGGCCAGCACCACGCAGGCCAAACCAAACACCAGCGCGGTGGCCCACAAGGGGTGCAGACCCAAGGATTCGAGGCGTTTGAAGGGCCACCACGACAAGCCCCAGACCAGGGCGTTGATCAGCAGACCGGCCACGGCCCAGGCCGTGTGGGGCGAGCGGGTGACCACGCGGCTCAGTTGCCGTGGCCCACGGTGGCCTTGCGCTTTTTCCACCAGTGCCACAGCAGCCAGCCACCACCGATGGCCAGCAAGGCGAAGATGGCGTGCTGGAACTGGCGCAGCACGCCAAACATCCAGTCCCAGTTTTGCGCGCCGAAGTAGCCCAGGTAGACCCAGATGGGCACGCTGATGAGGGCGGCGAAGCCGTCCATGAAAAACCAGGTGGCGAAACTCACGCGGTGGCTCATGCCGGCGGAAAAGAACACCGGGGTGCGCAGACCGGGCAGGAAGCGGGCCACGAACATCACCCACTTGCCATATTTATGGAAGGCGTCTTGCGCGCTGGCAAAGCGCTCGGGCGTGAGCACCTTGCGAAAGCCAGGCAGCATCTGGATGCGCTGGCCGTACAGCCGACCCAGGGTGAACATCAGGCCATCGCCCACCATCACGCCGGCCATGCCCACAGCAAACATGGTGTGCACATCGGCGTGGCCCAGGCCGGCGATGACGCCGCCGGTGACCAGCGTGACGTCCTCGGGCACGGGCACACCAAAGCCGCAGATCAGCAGCATCACGAACACGGCCAGGTAGCCGTATTCGGTGAAGATGGGCATCAGGAATTGAAAAACATCCATGCAAAGAGACCGCTGGTCGCCTTGTGGAGGCGGGTCGGCGCGCCAGTGTAAAGCATTTGAAAGCCCTCGCTTCTGAGGGTTCTCAAGGCTTGGGCGTGAGCTTGGCCGGCACAAGCCGTGGCAGGCCCCGATGCTTTTGCTGGCACACTCGCATGTGCGTTTGCCCCGATCTTCTGCCTGAACATGCCCCGCCCCATCCTGGCCACCATCGACCCTGCGGCCCTGCGCCACAACCTGCAGCGCCTGCGCGCGGCCGCCCCCGACGCCAAGTGTTGGGCGGTGGTCAAGGCCAATGCCTATGGCCATGGCATTGAGCACGTCTACGAGGGTCTGCGCGCGGCCGATGGCTTTGCGCTGCTGGACCTGGACGAAGCTGCGCGCGTGCGCGCCCTGGGTTGGCGCGGACCGATCCTGCTGCTGGAGGGCGTGTTCGAGCCGCGCGATCTGGAGCTGTGCTCGCGTCTGGGCCTGTGGCACACGGTGCACTGCGACGAGCAGATCGACATGCTGGCCATGCACAAGACGCACGCGCCGCACCGTGTGTTCCTCAAGATGAATTCGGGCATGAACCGCCTGGGCTTTGCGCCCGAACGCTACCGCGCGGCCTGGACGCGCCTGAGCGCCCTGCCGCAGGTCGAAGAAATTTCACTGGCCACCCATTTCAGCGATGCCGATGGCCCGCAGGGCGTGGCCGCGCAGGTGGCGCGCTTTGCGCAGGCCACGCGCGATCTGCCGGGCGAGCGTTCGCTCTCCAACAGCGCCGCCATCTTGCGCCACGCGCAAGACGCCAGCGTGCGCGCCGACTGGGTGCGCCCCGGCATTGCGCTGTATGGCAGCGCACCCGACCACCCCGCGCACAGCGCGGCCGACTGGCAGTTGCAGCCGGCCATGACGCTCAACGCCCAGGTGATCGCGGTGCAGCAGCTGCAGGCTGGTGATGCGGTGGGCTATGGCGGCACCTTTGTGGCCGAGCGCAGCATGCGCGTGGGCGTGGTGGCCTGCGGCTATGCCGATGGCTATCCGCGCATCTGCCCCACGGGCACGCCGGTGTTGGTCGATGGGGTGCGCAGCCGCACCCTGGGCCGCGTGAGCATGGACATGCTGGCGGTGGACCTGAGCGATCTGCCCGAGGCGGGTTTTGGCAGCACCGTCACGCTTTGGGGCCAGGCCGACAACGGCCAGTCGCTGTCGATTGACGAGGTGGCCGCTTGCGCCGGCACCGTGGGCTATGAGCTGATGTGCGCCTTGTCGCCGCGTGTGCCGGTGCGCGTGCGGGCCTGAGGCGCGGCGCTCAGGGCACCAGCGCCAAAAACAAAAAAGCAGCGAAGATCACCAGGTGCACCGCGCCTTGCATCATGCTGGTGCGGCCATGGGCCAGGGTGATGCTGCCCACCATGAAGGTCAGCGCCAGCAGCACCAGGTCCTTGCTGTCGAGCCCCAGCGTCAGTGGCAAGCCCAGCCACACGGCCGCGATGGCGACCGCCGGGATGGTCAGGCCGATGCTGGCCAGCGCCGAGCCCAGGGCCAGGTTCAGACTGGTTTGCAGGCGGTTGGCCTGCGCGGCGCGCAAGGCGGCCAGGGTTTCGGGCATCAGCACCACCAAAGCGATCACGATGCCGACCAGGGTCTGGGGCGCGCCCCAGGCCTGCACCGCCGATTCGATGCGCGGCGAGAGTTGTTTGGCCAGGCCCACCACGCCCACCAGACAGGCCAGCAGCGCCAACAGACTGCCCAGCGCTTGCAGCCCACTCGGCGGCGCGGCATGGGCCTTGGCGTTTTCGCTCGCGTCTTCGGGCAAGAAATAATCGCGGTGGCGGATGGTCTGGAAAAACGTGAAGGCGCACCACAAGGCCAAGGAACAGATCGCCACGAACATCAGCTGCGAAGCCGTGTAAGTGCCCCCGGCCGAGCTGGTGGTGAAGTTGGGCAGCACCAGGGACAGCGTGCTCAGGGCCAGCAAGGCGGCCAGGGTCGGCCCCACACCTTGCACGCGGAACACCTGCTCGGTGTGGCGCCAGCCGCCCACCAGCAGGCACAGGCCGACCACGCCGTTGCAGATGATCATGATGGCGGCGAACAAGGTATCTCGGGCCAGGCTGCTCTTGCTGGCGTCGCTCACCAGCATGAAGGAGAGGATCAGCGCCACCTCGATCACTGTGACCGCCAGCGCCAGCACCAGCGTGCCCAACGGCTCACCGGTGCGGTGCGCCACCACCTCGGCATGGTGCACGGCCGAGAGCACGGCCAGCATCAGCATCAGGCCCAGCAGCCAAACGCCAGCTGAGGGCAGCAGCTGCGCGATGGTCCCCGCGCCACCGAGCACCAGCAAGGCCGAAACAGGGATCAGTGCGTGGTGAATGGTCATCGTGGCTCTCCAGGGCCGGATTGTCGTCGGGCCTGAAGGTGTTTGGGCAGGCCCGCAGGGTTTGGCCGGATGGTCTGCGGGGATTTCCACGCTTGCCGCTTGCAGGCCATGGCCCCGGGCGCTGGCCTCAGGGCCAGAGGCCGCCGTCGTGCGCGGTTTTGACGATCAAGCCCAGCACCACCACGATGAACACCTGGCGCACAAAGCCTGCGCCGTGGCGCAGCGCCAGCCGCGTGCCGATCAGGCTGCCAACGATGTTGGCCAGCGCCATGGCCAGCGCCAGGTGCCACCACACATGGCCTTGCCAGGCAAACAGCAGCAGCGCCGACAGGTTGGTGGCGGTGTTGATGAGTTTGGCCGAGGCCGAGGCGTGCAAAAAGTCATAACCCAAGAGCCGCACCCAGGCGAACACCAGAAAGCTGCCTGTGCCCGGACCGAAAAAGCCATCGTAAAAACCGATCACCAGCCCCACGCCGCTGGCCACCAGCGCCTGGCGCCGACCGGCAAAGCGCGGGGCGTGCTCGCGCCCCATGTCCTTGCGCACCAGCGTGTAGAGCAGCAAGGCGCTCAGCAAAAAAGGCAGGGCCTGACGAAACAGGCGGGGGTCCACCAGGGTCACGGCCCAGGCGCCTGCGAAAGAGCCGAGCAAGCCCGCCAGCGCGGCGGGCAGCAAGGCGGGCCAGGGCAGCGTGACGCGGCGGCCGTATTGCAGCGTGGCAAAGGCCGTGCCCCAGATCGAGGCGCTTTTGTTGGTGCCAAACAGCGTGGCCGGGGCGGCTTGGGGAAAGGTGGCGAACAGCGCGGGCAGCAAGACCAGGCCGCCGCCGCCCACGATCGCGTCCATCAGCCCAGCCAGCAGCGAGGCCAGCGACACCATCAGCAATTCCATGGCGGGCATTGTCCCATGGGGGCGAGCGCGAAAAAAAAGCGCCGCTTGCGCGGCGCTGGGAATTGATCACATCTCGTGTCGGATGTTCGGGTCTTGTTCGAGTTATGGGTCGGGTTGTCTCCTCGGCCCTCGGGATGCAGGCTGAGCCCGTCATCGAGTGGCTGCACTGTAGCGGTGCGCGAGGCCGGCAACCCTCAGGGATTTCCCGATTCGGGGGTATTCCCGGGGCCCCGGGATAGGGCATGAGAGGCCCTGCGTTTCACAAATGCGCTTCGGCGATCCACTGCGCGGCCCGCTCGGCGATCATCAGCGTGGGGCTGTTGGTGTTGCCGCTGGTGATGGTGGGCATCACGCCGGCATCGACCACGCGCAGCCCCGCCACGCCGCGCACCTGCAAGCGGGCGTTGACCACGGCCATGGCGTCATCTTGGCGACCCATGCGCGTGGTGCCCACCGGGTGGAAGATGGTGCTGGCGATGTCACCAGCCAGGCGGGCCAGCTCTTCGTCGCTCTGGTACTGCGGGCCAGGCTTGAACTCTTCGGGCCGGTACTTGGCCATGGCCGGCTGCTGCAGGATGCGGCGCGTCACGCGCAGGCTGTCGGCCGCCACCCGGCGGTCCTCGTCGGTCGAAAGGTAATTGGGGGCGATGGCCGGGGCGTCCTGGAAATTCGGCGTCTTGATGTGCACCGTGCCCCGGCTCGTGGGGTTGAGGTTGCACACGCTGGCGGTGATGGCCGGGAAGCTGTGCAGCGGCTCGCCAAACGCGTCCAGGCTCAGCGGCTGCACATGGTATTCAATGTTGGGCCAGGGCTGCGACGGATCGCTCTTGGTGAAAGCGCCCAGCTGGCTCGGCGCCATGCTCATCGGACCGGTGCGTTTGAACAGGTATTCGGCGCCGATCATGGCCTTGCCCCACCAGCTGTTGGCCAAGGTGTTGAGCGTGCGCGCGTTCTGGACTTTGTAGACGCTGCGGATTTGCAGGTGGTCTTGCAAATTGGCGCCCACGCCCGGCAGGTGGTGCACCGGTGTGATGCCGCGCGCGCGCAGCAGATCGGCGTCGCCAATGCCCGAAAGCTCAAGGATCTGCACCGAGCCGATGCTGCCCGCGCTCAGGATCACCTCGCGCGTGGCTTTGACGTCGACCATCTCCATGCCCGACCACACCTGCACCCCGGTGCAGCGCTGGCTGCCGTCGGCTTGCGTCTCGATCAGCAACTTGCTGACCTGGGCCTTGGTCCAGAGCTCGAAATTGGGTCGGCCGTAACAGGTGGGGCGCAGGAAAGCCTTGGCGGTGTTCCAGCGCCAGCCGTCCTTCTGGTTGACCTCGAAATAGCCCACGCCCTCGTTGTTGCCGCGGTTGAAGTCCTCGCTGGCCGGGATGCCCGCCTGCTGCGCAGCTTGTGCGAAGGCGTCCAGCACCTCCCAGCGCAGGCGCTGCTTGTCCACCCGCCACTCGCCGCCCGCACCGCGCCCGCGCAGCGTGTGCAGGTAGCTGCCTTCGGGCAGATCGGCGTCGAGCAGCGGGGTCTTGGCGCCCTTGGCCCCGTGCAGCGCGTTGGCGCCTTTGTGGTGGTCTTCGTGCAGCTGAAAGTAGGGCAGGCTGTGGTCCCAGCGCCAGGCGTCGTCGCCCGTGATCTGGGCCCACTGCGCGTAATCGCGCGATTGCCCGCGCATGTAAATCATGCCGTTGATGCTGCTGCAGCCGCCCAGCACCTTGCCGCGCGGGTAGCGCAGCGTGCGGCCGTTCAGGCCGGCGGCCGGCTCGGTCTGGTAGAGCCAGTCGGTGCGCGGGTTGCCGATGCAGTACAGATAACCCACGGGGATGTGCACCCAGTGGTAATCGTCTTTCTTGCCGGCTTCGATCAGCAGCACGCGCCGGCGCGCGTCGGCGCTCAGACGGTTGGCCAGCAAGCTGCCGGCGGTGCCGCCGCCGACGATGATGTAGTCAAAGCTCTGGTCGCTCATCGCGCTGTCTCCTGTGGCCGCGATTGTGCACGCGCCAGATCACTTCGACGTCGGCATCACGAATTCGGCCCCTTTGCCGATGCTCTCGGGCCAGCGCTGCATCACGCTCTTTTGCTTGGTGTAGAAACGCACGCCCTCTTCGCCATAGGCGTGCATGTCGCCGAACAGCGAACGCTTCCAGCCACCAAAGCCGTGCCAGGCCATGGGCACCGGGATCGGCACATTGATGCCCACCATGCCTACCTGGATGCGGCGCGCGAACTCGCGCGCCACGTTGCCATCGCGCGTGAAGCAGCTCACGCCGTTGCCGAACTCGTGGTCGTTGATGATCTGCACCGCCTGGGCGAAATCGGGCACGCGCACACACGAGAGCACCGGGCCAAAAATCTCTTCCTTGTAGATTTTCATGTCGGTACTCACGTGGTCGAACAGGGTGCCGCCCAGCCAGAAACCCTGGTCGCAACCCTGGCCCGCTTTGGCGCCGTCAAACGACCGGCCATCGACCAAGAGCTTGGCGCCCTCGGCCACGCCCGCGTCGATGTAGCCCCGGATGCGGCTGCGCGCCGCCTCGGTCACGATCGGGCCCATCTCGGCCGCGAGGTTTTCACCGTCCAGCACTTTCAGCGCCTGGGTGCGCTCGATCAGCTTGGGCATGAGCTTGTCGCCCACATCGCCGACCAGCACCGCCACCGAAATCGCCATGCAGCGCTCGCCGGCCGAGCCGTAGGCCGCGCCGATCAGGGCGTCGACCGCCTGGTCGATGTCGGCGTCGGGCATGACCACCATGTGGTTCTTGGCGCCACCCAAGGCCTGCACGCGCTTGCCGTGGTGGGCACCGGTCTCGTAGATGTAGTTCGCAATCGGTGTCGAGCCCACAAAGCTGATGGCTTTCACGTCGGGATGCTCAATCAGCGCATCGACCGCTTCCTTGTCGCCCTGCACCACGTTGAACACGCCGTCGGGCAGGCCAGCCTGCTTGAGCAGATCGGCGATGAAGAGCGAGGGCGAAGGGTCGAGCGGGCTGGGCTTGAGCACAAAGGTGTTCCCCGTGGCAATGGCCACCGGGAACATCCACATGGGCACCATGACCGGGAAGTTGAAGGGCGTGATGCCGGCCACCACGCCCAGCGGCTGGCGCATGGTCCAGTTGTCGATGCCGGTCGAGACCTGCTCGGTGTAGTCGCCCTTGAGCAGCTGCGGGATGCCGGTGGCGAACTCGACGATCTCGATGCCGCGCGTGACCTCGCCCTGCGCGTCGGTGAAGACCTTGCCGTGTTCGGCCGTGATCATGTGGGCCAGCGTGTCGCGCTGCTGGTTGAGCAGTTCGAGGAACTTGAACATCACGCGCGCGCGGCGCAGCGGCGGCGTGTCGGCCCAGGCCGGGAAGGCGGCGTGGGCGGCGGCCACGGCTTGGTTCACTTCGGCGCGATTGGCGAGTGCGACGCGGCCGGTGACGCCGCCGGTGGCCGGGTTGGTGACGTCCTGTGCACGGCCCGAAGTGCCAGCGCTGCGCTGGCCTGCAATGTGGTGGTCGATGCTCGAAATGCCCATGGTGTGTTGGTCCTGAAAGCGCGAGCCCGGCTCGCGAAATGGCTGCAAGCTGTGCAGTCTAGGAAGCCCGCATGGCTCCCACAAGCCCCGGGGTTTGAATTGATTGTTCAATTTGGTGAACAATACCGGCATGGATGCGCAAAAAATTACCGCCCTCTGGGGCCACTTGCACTGGCTCAGTGTGCTGGCCCAACAGGGCAGTTACACGGCGGCGGCCGCGCGCCTGGGCGTGAGCAAAGCGGCCGTGAGCCAGCGCATCGCCGAGTTGGAGCGTGCCGCGCGCGTGCCCCTGGTGCAGCGCACCACCCGCAGCGTGCGCCTGACCGAGGCGGGGCAGCGCCTGGTGGACGACACGCGCGCTTCCTTTGAGCAGATCGCGCAGAGCTTCGCCCAGGTGCGCGACTTGGCCGAACAGCCCAGCGGTCTGCTGCGCGTGACCGCGCCCGTGGCGCTGGCGCGCCAGCAGCTGATGCCGCTGTTCACCGAGTTTTTGCGCCTGCACCCGCAGGTGCGCATCGAACTGGACATGGCCGACCGCCTGCGCTCGCTGGCCACCGAAGGCTTTGACCTGGCGATCCGACACAGCGAGCGCGCGCCCGATACCCATGTGGCCTGGACGCTGTGCGACACCGCCTCGGTCCTGGTGGCCAGTCGGTCCTATTTGCGCCGCGCCGGCACCCCCAAAGCGCCAGCCGATTTGCAGCAGCACAACTGTCTGCACTACCCCCGCTCGCAGGACACGCCGGTGTGGAGTTTTTCGCCGGTGGCGCGTTCGCCCGGGCGCGAGACGGTCAATGTGCCGGTGCGCGGCACGCTGGCGGCTAACAACAGCGAAGCACTGCGCGAAGCGGCGCTGGTGGGCGCAGGCATCGCCCTTTTGCCCGATTTCAGCGCGCAGGCCGCGCTGCGCAAAGGCCAGCTCCTGCGGGTGTTGCCCGGCTGGCAGGTCGATGGCGGCTTTGGCCGACACCTGTTCGCGATCCGCCCTTACACGCCCCATGTGCCGCGCGCGGTGGCCGCGCTGGTGGCGCATTTGCGAGAGGCTTTGAAGACGGGATTTGCCGCATGAAACTCTCCAACCTGCGCACTGTGGCCCGACGCATCAAGCGCGACGGCGTGACCCTGTGGTTTGCACTGCGCGACCCGCGCACACCCTGGTGGGTCAAGGCGCTGGCGGCGCTGGTGGTGGCCTATGCGCTCAGCCCGATCGACCTGGTGCCCGACTTCATCCCGGTGCTGGGCTATCTGGACGATGTGGTCCTGCTGCCCGGCCTCATCTGGCTGGCGGTGCGCCTGATGCCCGTGGCCGTGCGCGACGACTGCCGGGCCCAGGCCGAGGTTTGGATGGCCGAGCAGCAAGGCAAACCCGTGAGCCGCTGGGGCGTGGTGTTGGTGCTGGGCGTGTGGGCCCTGCTGGCCTGGGCGCTGTGGCGCTGGTGGGTGCTCAGCTGAGAAAGCCGATCCGGCTGCGCCCGGCCGAGGCATCGGGCAGGTCTTGCACCTGCACCTCGTCGCGGCCGTCAAGCTTGGCGTTGCCAAATGCGGTCATCCAGGCGCGGCGCATCTCGCGCGGCGGCAGATCGGCCAGCTGCTCGAGCACGGCGGCCGAAGGCTCGGGCGCAAAGCGCTGACCCCAGTCGTGGTCCTGTCGGATGCCCTGGTACAGGCGCAGCGCGATCTTGCGCGCCGCCTCGGCATCGGGGGCCTCGACCTCGAACACGTTCATGCGGTTGAGGATGGGGTCGGGGATCTGGCGCTCGTCGTTGGCCGTGAGCACCCAGCTGACCTGGCTGGCGTCGATGCCCACCTCGGCAAACTCATCGACAAAGCGCTGCGCGGTGTCGTGTTCGAGCAGGCTATAGAGCGCACCCAGCGGGTCGTACTGCACGTCGTTGCTGGCCTTGTCGATTTCGTCCGCCACGATCGCCGGGTTCGCGTATTGGCCATCGCCGATGGCCTCGAACACCTTGCCCGGGCGCGAGCCTTTCCACTGCGAGGACGAGCCCGAGAGCAGCCAGCCTGCGGTCATTGAGCTCATGGGCACGAGTGTCA